>Ga0209851_1000017_pt1 | contig 86203 bp, 71 predicted proteins | sample GWRWT4_14Oct14_FD_187195 | JGI IMG/M metagenome (GOLD analysis project Ga0209851, IMG submission 187195) | Sand microcosm microbial communities from a hyporheic zone in Columbia River, Washington, USA - GW-RW T4_14-Oct-14 (SPAdes) (version 2) | ecosystem: Engineered > Artificial ecosystem > Sand... | reverse complement strand
TGTTCCCTCTGCATGACGGCTATGCGCAGGATGTTTTCCTTGAACGTGCGTAGCGAGGCGACGATCGCGCCCAGTTCATCGCTGCGTTCCAGCGTATCAATATCAACCCCATCCACATCTTCACCAGTGGCCAGTTTGGCGGTTGCAGTGGCAATATGACTGATTGAGCGGCTGGTCTGTGCCGCCACCAGTCCAGCAAATATGATACTCACCAGCAGACCTGCTATAGACCCCGTCAGCAGCAGATTGTTCGCCGTTCCAGCCATCTCTTCGCCGCGGCTTGCGTCGGCCTTGGAACTCACAACAACATCCTTTAACCAATTATTGATTCGCTACGATATTTGCAGAGAGACGCAACAAATGCGATCCCGCTGTATCTTTATTGTTACAGTCTTACGCTAGGCCTTTCTTCCAAGCTTGCGCTTGCAGGATAGCTAGCCACTCAAGTGCAAGGTGCTGCTGTCGCATCCCGACTATTGCCGCTACCGCGAGGAATTGCTGAACTTCCTCGAAGAATATGAACAGGGGCATGCGGGCAAAGAAAAAGCCGCGTGAGGAAACTCACGCGGGCTTAGGAATGACAGTGATTGATGACAAACCCTAATATCTAACCTCTGCCGAGAACCAGACTTTGCGGCGGTCCGTCGCAAAACGGCTCGCATCATAATTGGCGTATTTCGCCAGCAGCACGACGCGCTTCCACACATCGGCGGTGATCATGAAATTGCTTTCATCGCCATAATCGATATTGCCGCCATCGGATTCATAGTCATGATAGGCGGCGGTAAGACGCAGCACGTCAATGCCCAGAATCTGCTTTTTGGTGTAGACAAGCATGGCCTCGCGGTCTTCAAGGCCCGTGCCCGGCGTGGCGGCGGTGAACACATCCGCCCAGCCCGCGAATTTATGCCCGGTCGCCAGCGGGGTGCTGAAACCGATGCCTTTTTCAGCGGACAGCACTTCCAGATTTGCCGTGCCGGTCAGCGATCCGCCGAACAGTTTATCCTTTGTCAGGCCCAGTTCGCCCATATAATAATCATTGCTGAAATTGGCGGGATTGCTTTGATAATCGCTTTGCGCCGCATATTCCGCGCCATACAGAACTTTCCAGCTATGCGTAATCGGGTGTGCGCCGGCAAAGCGGGCGCCATAAGTTTCCGTGGTCAGCAGCGGCGCATTTTCCAGATCCAGTAAATAGCTATAAGCCGTGGCCTTGCCCCAGTTAAAACCGCCCGCCACGACATTGTAGGACACATTCAGCAAGTGGATATCGCCCTTGAAATTGCCCAGCGCATTGTCTTCGCCCAGAAAGCGGTTAACCCGGTTGATATACATATAGCTGGCCATGGTGTTGGGCAGTGAAGTGTTGTCGATGCGCGCGCCGTCATAGGTTTGTTCATTCTGGCGCCAGCCGACATTGCCGACGAAACGTTCATTATCGAGGATCACCCTTTGCCGCCCAACAGTCAGTAATGTTTTCGGCAGCCCCGCATAGGCGATCTGGGCGCGATTGACCTCGGTATTGGCGCGATCCAGAATCTGCGGATAGGTCGTCCTGCCATTGACGCCATCATTGTAATCATAATTATCGGTAACGTTGCGCACATCCTCAAATTCCAGCGTGCCGGTAAAATTATTGATCGGCGCGGTTTCATAACCCAGCACCGTGCGTAACGTCAGCGCATCGCCTTGGGTGTTGCGCAGGCCGGACTGATCGACAGTTTCATAGCGCAGGCGCGCTACAAATATGGGTTTGCCGCCCCCGATGCCATCGCCCACCCGGCTGAAAAAATATTCCGGCGGCGATGCGGCCAGTGCGGATGAAGTTGAAAGCAGCATGAAGGCCAGAGCCGTCGTCCACTTGCGGGTGGGCTGATCATTTATCAAAGCAAATCTCCTGTCATTTTTGTACATGGAAACGCAACATTGCGCGGTGTCCGATGCCGCGCTGCAACGGACGTGCCATTTTGCGGCGCACAATTTATGAGCTTTGCTGCCTCAGGGAATCCGGTTCTGTGGTATTAACGCGCCACATACCGCCTAATTTATGGGCGGCTGACGGGAAAAGTGCGCAGAAGTCTGCGCCTAATTTAGTGGCATAAATGTTGCTTTTAATGCGTTAGTGCCTTTGCGTAAGGCGCATTAACACCCCGCAAGCGCGGGGATTAATTTTATAGGGACGAAACAGTGAATTTTCAGGATTTTCGCAAGGCCGGGCACTGGCCGACATTGCTGGCGTCATTTTTGTATTTTGATTTCAGCTTCATGGTGTGGGTGACGCTGGGGCCGCTGATTATTTATATCGCCAGCGATCTGAATATCGGTGTCGAGGAAAAATTGACCCTGGTGGCGATTCCAATTCTGGCGGGGGCCATTCTACGCATGCCAGTTGGTATGCTGGCGGATCATTTTGGCGGTAAACGCACGGCGATTGTGGCGCAGTTGCTGGTGATTTCGGCCCTGGCGCTGGCCTGGCAATTCGGACTGAACAGTGTCACGCAGGTACAGTTGCTGGGTGTTATGCTGGGGGTTGCGGGCGCCGCCTTTGCGGTGGCGCTGCCGCAGGCCAGCCGCTGGTATCCGCCGCACTATCAGGGCATTGTCATGGGCATTGCGGGCGCGGGCAATTCCGGCGTTGTGCTGAACACGCTGATTGTGCCCACGCTTGCGGAAAATTACGGCTGGCAGAATGTGTTTGGATTATTGCTGATCCCGCTGGGCTTTGCATTTATTGTGTATCTGCTGGTGGCGAAGGATGCGCCGGATGCGCGGCGGCCGGTAAATTTCAAAAGCTACCGCATCCTGCTTGCCGATCAGGATAGCTGGTGGTTCATGCTGTTTTATTTCATCACCTTTGGCGGCTTTGTCGGATTGGCCAGCGCCCTGCCGGTATATTTCACAACGCAATATCACGTCTCTGGCGTAGCCGCGGGCCTGATGGTGGCGATTATTGTGATGTGCGGCTCGGGCGTGCGCCCGATCGGGGGCATGATAGCGGATCGTATCGGCGGCATTCGCAGCCTCACGGTGCTGTTCAGCCTGGTTGCGCTGGCCTATTTCCTGATTGCGATGATGCCGGGCGGCCCCGCGCCTGAAGGCGCCGGGGCAGCGTGGGAAATCTCCACTATGCCCGCGATCGCCTGGGTCTCTGTGCTGCTGTTTTCGCTTGGGATGCTGGCGCTGGGCATGGGCAATGGTTCGGTGTTTCAGCTTATTCCGCAACGCTTCCGTCAGGAGATTGGCGCGATGACCGGACTGGTTGGCTTTGCCGGCGGCACCGGCGGCTATTTTCTGGCCAAATCATTGGGGCTGGCAAAGGGCGTGACGGGTGATTTTTCCTACGGCTTCGTGGTGTTCGGCGTGCTGGCGCTGATCGGGCTGTTTGCGCTCTCGCGTGTCAAGCGCCGGTGGCGTACTACCTGGGGCGCGGTGTCGGGGGCGCGGATATGAGTATGCAGACTTGGCAATAAACCGCGCCAGCCTGCAGGTGCAGATCGGCGCGGCCAGTGATCAGGGTAAACGCGCGCGCAATGATGATTTTGTGGCTGTGCTCTCACCGCCCTCGGGCGGCTGGGTGCGCCCTGTCTTCATCGCCGCTGTGGCCGATGGCGTGGGCGGCGCCAAAGGCGGGCGCGAAGCGGCCGAGCTGGCGGTACGCTGTTTTTTCGATGGCTTTCACGCCCAGCCGGAAACGCTCAGCGTCGAACAGGCGGCGGCGCGCACGCTGAGCGCGATCAACCGCTGGACACTGGCGCAGGGCAGAGCCGACCCAAATCTGGCCGGCATGGCGTCAACCTTCAGTGCACTGATTTTATTGGGGCGGGAGGCGCATATCGCCCATGTTGGCGACAGCCGGATATACCGGCTCTGCGGGGAGCAATTGCACCGCCTCACGCGCGATCATACCCATCCGCATCCGGATCAAAGCCATGTGCTGCTGCGCGCCATCGGCCTGGAGGAGCATGTGCATATGGATCATGCAATGGCGCAGATGGAAGTGTTCGACCGGTTTTTGTTGTGCAGCGACGGCGTGCATGGCGTGCTTTCGGACAAACAGATAAAGGAACATCTGTCGCAACGCACGGCGGCGCAGGAGGCCGCAGGCCGCATCGTCGCCGCAGCCCTTGATGCAGGCAGCCAGGATAATGTCAGCGCCCTGGTGATGGATATTCTCAGCCTGCCGGAGCCCGATAATGCCAGCCTGGAGGCGGCGCTGGAGTTTCTGCCGGTGACCGATCTGCCGAAAACCGGCGATATTATTGACGGGTATGTGCTGGGCGCGCAGCTTTCCGATGGCCGCTATAGCCGCCTTTTTCATGCCACCGATGAACGCGATAACCGCCCGCTGGTGATAAAATTTCCGCATCCGCGCATTACCAGTGACGCCACCTACCGTACGGCTTTTGCGCGCGAAGCCTGGGTCGCCGCGCAGGTGCACAGCCCCTTTGTCGGGCAGATTATCGAAATCCCGCCGGAGCGGCGCTCTCGCCTCTATTCGGTGATGCCGTTTTATGCGGGCGAGACGCTGGAGCAAAGATTGCTGCGCAAACCCATGCTCAATCTGGCGGAGGGGGTCTGGGTGGGCGTCAGTCTCGCCAAGGGGGTGGCCGCACTGCACCGGGCGGGTATTATTCACCGTGACATCAAACCTGAAAATGTCATGCTGCTCGAAAGCAAGGAATTGAAACTGCTCGATCTGGGTGTGGCGCGGGTGCCCAATATGCCGGATTTATCGCCCGACGCCATTCCGGGCACCGCCAGCTATATGGCGCCGGAAATGTTCGCGGGCGGTACCGGCAGCGAACGCTCGGATCTCTATGCGCTGGGTGTGACATTGTACCGGATGTTTTCCGGCGGTGCCTATCCCTATGGCGAGGTGGAACCGTTTTCGCGCCCGCGTTTTCGCAAGCCAACACCGCTTTCCGCCTTGCGGCCGGACCTGCCGGCCTGGCTGGAATTCGCCATTATGCGGGCGGTCAAAATCAATCCCGATGAGCGCCAGGAGGATGTACTCGAATTCGTGTTCGAACTGGAAAATGGGCTGACGCGCGGCGCCGCTATATCGGCGGCGCGCCTTTCCCTGTATGAGCGCGACCCGCTGCGTTTCTGGCAGGTCACGAGCTGGATTTTGCTCTTCCTGTTGATCGCGTCGCTGACGGTGCGCTAATTGCCGTGTCTCATCAGGTTATTCATATGAGGACGGGTTCCCTCCCCTTGAAAGGGGGAGGGTTAGGGAGGGGATCAATGCTGCGGTAAATAATATTGCGGCCCTGCTTTGGGGGATTGCTCTGGACCCCCACCCCGGCCCTCCCCCTTGCAGGGGGAGGGAGGAGTCTGATCGCTTTACGAACAACCTGGTGAGACGTTACATCTAAACCTTGTCCGGCCCGATACGTACCAGGGCCTTGCCCAGATTTTCGCCGCTGAATAAACCGATAAAAGCGTCCGGGCTCTTTTCCAGACCTTCATAGACGGTATCTTCCCATTTGATTTTTCCCGCCGCGACCCAGGCGCCCATTTCGGCAATGAAGGCAGGTATTTCGGCAAAAGAATCCGACACGATAAAGCCCTGCATCAGAATGCGCTTGCCGATAATATTGAACAGGTTGCGCACGCCCACCGGATCGGGCGTGTTATACTGGCTGATCATGCCGCAGGCGATGATGCGGCCATTTGGATTCATCGCATCCAGCGCCGCTTCAAGATGCAGGCCGCCGACATTCTCAAAATAAATATCAACACCCTTGGGGGCCGCTTCTTTTAGCGCGTTCAAAAGCCCGTCTCCCGCTTCGAGATAGTCGATGGCGGCGTCGATGCCCAGGGTATTTTTCAGCCAGTCGCATTTCCTGGGTGATCCAGCGCTGCCGACAATGCGGCATCCCTTCAATTTGGCAATCTGACAGACCAGGGAACCGACAGCGCCCGCAGCGGCGGAAACAAACACGGTTTCGCCCTGTTTGGGTTTGCCGATACGCTGAAACCCATACCATGCGGTCATGCCGGGCATGCCCAGAACGCCCAGATACGCCGCCAGCGGCACCGTCAGCGACATATCGATTTTCGTCATGCCCAGACCATTGGTCACATTATACTGCCGCCATCCGCCCAGCATTCCTGTGATCATGTCGCCCGCGGCAAAAGGCCCGCCATGTGATTCCATGACCTGTCCGATGGACCCGCCATCCAGAACTTTTCCCAACTCAAAAGGCGGCACATAACTTTGCCGGTTGGGAGTCATCCGCCCGCGCATATAGGGATCTACCGACATCCAGATATTGCGGACCAGCATCTGGCCCGGTTGGAGCGCGGGCAGGTCAGCATCCACGATTTCGAAACATTCCCTGGACGGCAAACCATCCGGATATGATTTCAGCCGCACTTCACGATTTTTCATGGCGATCTCCTGCGTTACAGCACCGGATAAATCCGGCGGCCGGGGCCGCCGGATTTTCCATGATACATGAAATGGCGCGGGGGCGGGAAATTACGCCGCTATACCGAGATTTTTTGCAGCGGATGGGCTTTTTCCATCAACCGTTCTACGACCGGGCCCAGCTCTTTCGGGTCGAGCACACGATCGAAGGATTCCTTCGCGGCGCGTTCCCAGCCATTATAGACGCCAAAACCGCCATTGGTGGTTTCAAACACCCGGCCGCTGACATCTTTGGAGTCCTTGCTGCCCAGCCACACCACCAGCGGCGCGACATTGGCGGGGTTCATCTTGTCAAACTGGCCCGCTTTCAATTCCCGCTTCGGCATCAGATTCTCCGTCATGCGGGTGAAGGCGCCCGGCGAGATGGCGTTGCAGGTGACATTGAGCCGCGCCAATTCGCGCGAGGCGACAATGGTCATGGCCGCAATACCGGCCTTGGCGGCGGCATAGTTCAACTGCCCCGGATTGCCATACAGGCCGGAAATAGATGTGGTGTTGATGATACGCCCGTCATTGGTTCCGCCATTTTTGGCATTCTGCCGCCAATATGCGGAGGCATGGTGCATCGGGCAGAAGGTTCCGGTCAGATGCACCTTGATCACCGCGTCCCATTCCTCAATGGTCATATTGACCATCATCTTGTCGCGCAGAATGCCGGCATTATTGACCACCACATCAAGCCCGCCAAATGTATCAATGGCCTGCTGGATCATGCGTCCCGCGCCTTTAAAATCGGAAATATCATCGCCATTGGCGACGGCCTTGCCGCCGGCTGCGGTGATTTCATTGGCTACTTCCTGCGCGGCGCTCAGCGTGGAACCTTCGCCCGCAACGCTGCCGCCCAGATCGTTGACGACGACTTTCGCGCCTTCCTTTGCGAATAAAAGACAATGTTCGCGCCCCAATCCGCGGCCGCCACCGGTTACGACAACGACACGTCCTTCACATAATCCCGCCATTTTTCTTCTCCTTGCTGTCATTATTGTATTTATCGATGGGCATAAATTACGCCAGATTGCCCCCGCGTCAAGCTGCATGAAGCTATCATAGTGGTTTAGTCCTCGGACCGGTTAGTGTAAAACAGCTCAGGAGTTGATACGCAAACAAGAAAATCACAGGGAATCCGCCATGAACTTCGACCTTACCCCCGAACAGCAAGCCATCCGCGAGAGCATTTTCAAGCTGTGCGCCAAATTTGACGATGCCTATTGGCTGGACCGGGACCGTTCGGGCGAATTTCCGGAAGATTTCGCCGCCGAATTCGCCAAAGGCGGCTGGCTGGGTATCGCCATGCCGACGGAATATGGCGGCGCGGGCCTGGGCGTGACCGAGGCCGCGATCATGATGCAGGCGGTGGCGGAATCCGGCGCCGGGCAAAGCGGCGCATCGGCCATTCACATGAACATTTTCGGCCCCAATCCGATCGTGGTGTTCGGTACCGAGGAACAGAAACGCCGCTTTCTGCCGCCGCTGATCGCGGGCAAGGACCGTTCCTGTTTTGGGGTGACGGAACCCAATTCGGGGCTGAACACTTCGGCGCTGCAAACCCGCGCCGAATGGAACGGCAATCAATATATCGTCAATGGCCGCAAGATCTGGACCTCGACCGCGCAGACCGCCAACAAGATTTTGATGATTGTGCGCACCGGCGATCCCAAACCGGGCGGCAAGGCCGCCGATGGCCTCAGCCTGTTTTATACCGATTTCGACCGCGACTATATCGAGGTGACGGAAATCGAAAAAATGGGCCGCAAATGCGTCGATTCCAATTCGGTATTCATCGACAATCTGCCGGTGCCGCCGGAAAATCTGCTGGGCGAAGAAGGCAAGGGGTTCAAATATCTGCTGCATGGGCTGAACCCGGAACGGGTGCTGATCGCCGCCGAGGCGGTGGGGCTTGGCCGTGTGGCGCTAAAACGCGCGGTACAATATGCCAAGGAGCGGGTGGTGTTCGACCGCCCCATCGGCATGAACCAGGGCATTCAACATCCGCTGGCCAAATGCTGGATGGACCTTGAGGCCGCAAACCTGATGATGTTCAAGGCGGCGGCGCTGTATGACGCCGGGCTGCCCTGCGGCGCCGAGGCCAATACCGCAAAATATCTGGCGTCCGAGGCCGGTTACCGGGCCTGCGAACAGGCGGTGCTGACGCTGGGCGGTATGGGTTACGCGAAAGAGTTTCAGGTTGAACGCTATTTCCGCGAAATCATGATTTCGCGCATTGCGCCGGTCAGCCGCGAAATGATCCTGAACTTTGTCAGCGAGCAGGTTTTGGAGCTGCCGAAATCATACTGACAAAAAATCAGTTGCCCCGCGCCGGTAATTCCGCAAGAATTGCGATCAATTATCAATACTGACCGGTCTTGTGCAATGATCGGCTGGGGGAGTCTGTATGAGCCTCAGTGAGACCTTGCCCGCGCCTCAGGCCGCTGTGGCTTTCTCGGATAATTACCGGCGTTATGTGCTTGGCATATTGCTGGTGGTTTTTACTTTTAATTTCATTGACCGGCAGATCCTGGCCATCCTGTTGCAGCCGATCAAACAGGATCTGGGATTATCGGATACGCAGCTTGGGCTGCTGACCGGCATCGCCTTTTCGCTATTTTATGTGAGCTTTGGCATTCCGCTGGCGCGGCTTGCAGATCGCAGCTCGCGCGTGAATATCATCTCGGGCGCGCTGGTGGCGTGGAGCACGATGACCGCCCTGTGCGGGTTGGCGCAGAATTTCTGGCAATTACTGTTTGCGCGAATTGGCGTTGGCATAGGCGAAGCCGGCTGTATCCCGCCGTCGCAATCTCTGATTTCCGATTATTTTGCGCCTGAAAAACGCGCTATGGCGCTGAGCATTTTTGCGCTTGGGGTGCCCATTGGCGTCATGTTCGGGTTTCTCGTTGGCGGCTGGATGGAGGAATATTTCGGCTGGCGCATGGCGTTTCTGGTGGTTGGCCTGCCCGGAATTTTACTTGCCATTATTGTCCGGCTGACCTTGCGGGAACCGCCCCGCGGATTATCCGAAACAACCATCAGGGATCATGGCGAACAACCCAGTATGCGCGAAGTGGCGCGCTATCTATGGGGGTTGCGTTCGTTTCGTCACGTTGCCTTCGCCGCCGCGTTACACGCCTTTGTCGGTTATGGCGTCGTTAGCTGGCTGCCATCATTTCTGGCGCGCTCCTATCAGATGGGTGGGGCGGAAATCGGCACCTGGCTCGCCCTGCTGGCCGGGATAGTTGGCGGGCTTGGAACGGTGGCGGGCGGCTGGCTTGGTGATAGATACGCGAAAAAGGACCGGCGCTGGTATGTGTGGATATCCGGGATCACCATCTTGCTGGCGGTGCCGTTTACAATTTATGCGTTCCTCGGCGGTGACAAATACTGGACTTTAGCAATGTATATTCTGCCGACATTTTTCGGCGCCTTTTATCATGGGCCAACCGGGGCGGTTATTCAGGGGCTGGCCCAGGTCCGGATGCGGGCGATTTCGGCGGCGTTATATGTGCTGATGGTCAATTTGATCGGGCTTGGGCTTGGGCCCTTGGCGGTCGGCGTGATCAGTGATCTGCTGGCGCCTGCCTATGGCGTTGAATCGCTGCGCTATGCGCTGCTCTGCGTGTTCCTTGTTAATATCTGGTCGGCGCTGCACTATCTGTTTGCGGCGAAAACCCTGCGCGCGGACCTGGATTCAAATCCGGATAGAATTGCCGCGTAGTTTTCATATGGATCATTTGCACGGACTAGAAATGATTTGTGTTATGCCGGTAAAACCGTAACTATCGGCTGAAGAATAATAATTATTGACCAGCCACATAAATAAGGTGGCGGAGCAGGGGGGACGAGTGAGCGAAGCTTCAAGTGTATCTGTGCCGAAGCAGCAGGTTTCATTTACCACTGGTTACCGCCAATATGTGCTCGGCATTCTGGTCGTCGTGTATGTTTTCAATCTGATTGACAGACAGATTTTGTCGATGCTGCTGGAACCAATCAAGCAGGATCTCCTATTGAGCGATACCCAGTTGGGACTGCTTTCGGGCATTGCCTTCGCCATATTCTATACGACATTCGGCATTCCGATTGCGCGCTATGCCGATAGAAATTCACGCGTCAATGTGATTGCCGCCTCGCTTGCCGCCTGGAGCCTGATGACGGCTGTGTGCGGACTGGCGCAGAATTTCTGGCAGCTTATGTTGGGCCGCATTGGTGTCGCGATCGGCGAAGCGGGCGCAAGTCCGCCATCCCATTCCCTGATTTCGGATTATTTTGCGCCGGAAAGACGGGCGACCGCGCTGAGCATTTTTTCGCTGGGCGCGCCAATCGGCGTGATGATCGGATTTCTGGCAGGCGGCTGGCTGACGCATTTCTTTGACTGGCGCACTGCATTTGTCGTGGTGGGATTACCCGGCGTGTTGATGGCGATCATCGTCCGCAAAACAGTGATTGAACCGCCCCGGGGATATTCCGAAGGGGTTGAGTCGGTGCAGGAACAAGCCACGCTCAGGGAAGCATTCATTTATTTCTGGTCGCGGCCTTCCTTCCGTCATCTGACGCTCGCTGCGGGACTGCATGCATTTGTCAGCTATGGGCTGGGCACCTGGTTGCCGCCATTTCTGATCCGCAGCCATCAGATGGGCCTGGCGGAAATCGGCACCTATCTGGCGCTGATAACGGGGGTCGTCGGCGGTCTGGGCACTTTTGCGGGCGGATATATCTGTGACCGTTTTGGCCAGAAAGACCGGCGCATGTATGTATGGCTCCCGGCGCTTAGCCTGATCATCCTCATTCCCCTGACTATCATGGCGCTGCTGTCGCCTACCAAGGAAGGCGCGATATATTTCTATCTTATCCCTGCATTGCTCAGCCCATTCTATCTGGGGCCGACTTTTGCGATGGTGCAGGGGCTTGCCACCGTGCGTTTGCGCGCAATTGCGGCGGCGGTGCTGCTGTTTGTGCTCAACCTGATCGGCATGGGGCTGGGCCCTTTGCTGGTTGGCGTGCTCAGTGACTTTCTGAGGCCGGAATATGGCGATGAAGCACTGCGCTACGCCATGATCGTGGCGGTACTGATGAATCTGTGGTCGGCTGTGCATTATTTTCTGGCGGCGAAAACCTTACGCGAAGATTACGCTTCCAATCCTGACCTGCAACAACAGGGGCAAGTTGCTGATGGCCATTGAAAATTCGCGGGTCTCGTTTACGCCCCGATACCGGCAATATGTTCTGGGCATCCTGCTCGTCGTTTATGTTTTCAATTTTATCGACCGGCAAATTCTTTCCATTCTGCTGGAGCCGATCCGCAAGGATCTGCTGTTATCCGATACGCAGCTTGGATTTTTGTCGGGCGTCGCCTTCGCGATTTTTTACGCATGTTTCGGCATTCCCATTGCCCGGATCGCGGATCGCAGCTCGCGCGTGAATGTCATTTCCTGGTCGCTTGCAGCCTGGAGCGTGATGACCGCGCTGTGCGGCCTGGCGTTGAATTTCTGGCAATTAATGCTGGGCCGTATTGGCGTGGCGGTGGGCGAGGCGGGCGCAAGCCCGGCGTCGCATTCGCTGATTTCCGATTATTTCGCGCCCGAAACGCGGGCGACGGCCATGGGCATTTATGCGCTGGGCGTGCCGATCGGAACCCTGATCGGCTTGCTGGCGGGCGGATGGCTGGTGCATTTTTTCGACTGGCGCACCGCATTCATTGTGGTTGGTCTGCCTGGCGTGCTGATGGCCATCATTGTACGGATGACCGTCAAGGAACCGCCGCGCGGCAATAGCGAGGTGATCATCAAGGAAAAGCAGGCCCCGGTACCGTTAAGGGAAGCCATTATTTATCTGTGGGCACGGCCTTCGTTCCGGCATGTAGTGCTGGCGGTCGCGTTCCACGCGCTTGTCAGCTATGGCTATAATGGCTGGCTGCCGGCGTTTTTTGCGCGCTCCTATGGGATGAGCAGCGCCGAAATCGGAAGCTGGCTGGCGCCGCTGATCGGCATTTTTGCGGGACTCGGAACTTTTTCCGGCGGCTATATTTCCGACTATTTCGCCAGGCGCGACCGGCGCTGGTATGTATGGGTTCCCGCATTGACGCTTGCCATCAGTGTACCGTTTTTTCTGCTGGCGTTTATGTCGGATGACAAATACACCACTCTGGCGCTGCTGATCGTGCCGCTCTATTTCAACTATGTCTATCTCGGCCCGACATTCGCACTGATCCAGAGCCTGGCGGAGGTGCGGATGCGCGCCATGGCCTCGGCCATATTGCTGTTCGTCATCAGCCTGATCGGCCTTGGACTTGGGCCGTTTCTGGTGGGTGTGCTCAGCGATTATCTGAAACCGGAATATGGCGAGGAATCGCTGCGCATTGCGCTGATGTTTGTGTTCCTGTTCAACATCTGGTCGGGCATTCACTATTACATTGCGGGGCTGACGCTGCGCGCGGATCTGGATGCGAACCCGGATCTGGTCTCGGATTAATAATTGACGCTCTGATTGCCGGGTTTAAAGCGTGCCCAGGATTCTTCCGGAAGCGAGTCGAAAGTCATGACACCGTTTCTGGCCCGGTTGGGATGTGAACAGATCAAATTCTCAAACCCCTGCGGCACGATGGGCAGGGGGGGGGTCATGCCATCCAGTTTTAATTCATATAGCGCCCAGCGGCCGCTGCGATTGGAATGCACCAGCAGGGATTTGCCCGAGGGATCGGGCACAGGGGAATGGGTCGCCGCGCGATCATCATTGGCAAGCGGCGTCCATTCACCACTATGCGGGTTCACCCATCCAACCTGATGGCGATCATTTCTGATAGCGGCGAACCCGTATATGCGCTCGCCATCTGGCGACCAGACGGGCCGGTATATGGTAATGGGAATTTTAAGCTTGCGGGGCTTTTCACTGCCATCTGCCGGCACCAGCCAAAGACCCGTACTGCCGCCGCGGATGGAAAAAAAACAGACAAATTTCCCGTCCGGGCTGAGGCTTGGGCGCAAATCCTGCACCGGGCCATCGGTAATCTGGCGCACGTCGCTGCCATCCGGATTCATGGAAAAAATATGCAGAATAAGGTCCCGGCGCAGGGGGCCGGTCGGGTTGTCATGAAATATCGCCTCTACGGTTTCCGGGACCTGTTTCACCCCTCCGTCGGAAACATAGACAATCCGCTGGCCATTCAGACAATAGGATGGATGCCGTGCGCCGCTATCCTCAGGTGTCAGGGGCGCGCAATCATTGCCATCCAGATCGGCGCGCCAAATCCGGGGCGGGCCATATGGCCCCCCCCAAAACAGCGCATGCTCGCCATCCGGATGAATGGTGGATTGAAAATAGGCGCCATTGCCGGGCGAAATGCAAACTGGAGGACTCTCGGGTGACCATGAAAAGACATCGAATCGGAGCATTTTTCGCCCTCTGTTTTATGTAACCGTAGTGTAAACAATCCTGACTATATTCCAGCTTGATTAGTTTCAGATACTCAGAGCGCAACAAGTTACAATATTTACAATTATCAAGATAGAGCAATAAAGCGCCCGTATATACACAAAAAGAACGGCGTCCAGATTCTGGACGCCGTTCTCATGGCCGAAAAAATCCGGCAGGGAAACCTATTCTGCTGCGTTCAACGAGGTGAATGTGCCGCCAGTGTTGTTGATCTCGCGCAGATTGCGAATGCCCTCGTCCGCAATCGCGTCACCCACGGTGCCGTCGCCTTCGCCGCGCAATCCGTCCATATCGACCAGGGCCGCATATTTCGGCGCGGTGCGATCGGTAATGATGCCGGCCTTCAACAGCGTTTTGACAAAGGTGCGGAACACGCTGTTGGCCTTGCTCAGGCTCTTGCGTTCGATCGCACTTTCCATGGCGGCATTGAACCGGTCATTGACCCAGTTCGGATCAAGGCCGAACTGCACATAAATATCTTTCTTCAGCTCCGGGCTGTTCAGATTATGCAGCAGGCTCTGGAAGGTGCTCCAGGCCCAGTCCTCGATTTTGACGCGCTCTTCTTCCGGCAGATGCGGGATGGTCTTGTCCGCCCAGATCTTGCCGAATTTGTGGTGGAATGCCTCGTCGCTCATGGTGAACTGGATCATTGTGCGCAGCACCGGATCATTGGTGTTGCGGAAAATGCTGGCGAAGGTGCCCATGGCCATGCCTTCCAGCACCATCTGCATACCCACCAGTTTCTTCCATACGATCGGCGTCAGCACCAGCTCGGTCAGCAGCCGCCGAACCTCGCCGCCCGCCGGACGGATATAGCCAAAACGCGACAGCAGATAGTTGGTGAAGCCGGTGACGTGGCGGGCTTCTTCGCGCGCCTGATTGGACGCATATTCCTGCGCGCCGGGATCCAGCAGAATATGGCACAGGCTGGCCGAAAGGTTCAGCGCGGCCTGTTCGCCATGCAAAAGACCGGACAGCATCTGATGATTGATAAGATTGCCGAATTTCACCCGGTCGGCGGGCGCAACCTTGTCCACCACACCGCATTTGAATTCGATAATGGTTTCCTCCGGCATGATCAGCTCTTTCTCAATATCGAAAGTCTGGCTGAAATCCACATATCTGGGGTCCATCGGATCCCAGAAATGATCATGCGTTGCGGAGATGATTTTATCGAACGCGCGCGAACGCTTGCCATAGCGTTCCGGGGCCAGCATGGCTGGGAAATCGTCTGGCGCCACGGCCTCATAGGCCGAATCATAATTCAGGTTTTTTTCAGTGGACATGGCGCATCTCCGGTCGATTCTGATTATTGATAGGACGCAGTATAACACACCCGCTTCAAAAAGCAACGATTTTGAAGCGGTTGTATTAGGTTTTTTACGGGTCGTTAGACGGTTAATTATCTCTTTCCGGTGGCGATAATGTTTTTGCCGTGCAGCGCCTCGATTTCGGTGCTGCTGAAGCCATGCTCGCGCAGCACTTCAAGCGTGTGTTCGCCAAAGGCGGGCGTGTCGCCGCGCGGCTGCGCATCCTCGCCATCATGAAACCGCACCGGAGTCGCCACGGATTTGTAGGTTTCGCCGTTCTTTCGGGTCACATCGACAAAGGCCCCGGCGGCATGGGCCTGCGGGTCCACCACCACCTGGGCGCTGGTCTGCACCGGGGCCCAGACCAGATCGGCGTCATCCAGAATACGGCCCCATTCCGCCAGGCTTTTCTTCGCAAAGACCTGATCCAGAATGCCCACCAGTTCGACGGCGTTTTTACGCCGCCCCAGCGGGGTGGTAAAACGCTCATCATTCGCCAGATGCTCCAGCCCGATCGTGTTGGCCAGTTCCTCCCAGTCGCGTTTGGTCTGACGCGGCAGATAGGCGAACCAGTTGCCATCGCCCGCCTGAAAGAAATTGGTCAGCGGGCCGATGGAACGTTCGCGCGGCGGCGTCGGTGCCAGCTTGCCGAAACGCAACTGCATTGCGAAATCCGAACTCATCATATAAATGCCGGTGCGCAGCAAAGAGGTTTCCACCAGCCGCCCCTTGCCGGTTTTCTCGCGTTCATACAGCGCGCCCATAATGCCGCCCAGCGTGGTCAGCCCGGTAACATGATCACCCGCCGCCGTGCGCAGCGGAAATGGATTGGAACCTTCCGGCGCCATCATCCGGCAGGCCCCGGCGCGCGCCCAGAATGCGGCCATGTCAAAGCCCGGCCGGTCGCGTTCTTCGCCAACCATGCCATAGCCCGATACGCTGGAATAAATCAGCCGCGGATTTTCTTTTTTCAGTGTTTCATAGTCCAGCCCGGCGCGTTCCAGCGCGCCCGGCCTTGTATTGGTCAGGAACACATCGGCGTCCCGCACCAGCCGTTTGATCACCGCCACGCCTTCCGGGGTGGAGGTGTCCACCGTGATGGCGCGCTTGCCGCGATTATCCAGATCGAACAGCGGATTGCCGAAACTAGCCGCGTCTTTCACCGGGGTGGGGAACACGCGCCACGGATCGCCTTTTGGCGATTCCACCTTGATCACATCCGCGCCCCAGTCGCGCATGATGCCGCCCGCCGAAGGCGCGGCGACATAGGTTGCCATCTCGATGACTTTCACACCCTTGAGCATTGCCTGTTCCCCCTTTTATTTTGCGTCAGATTATACCGGGCAGTCCGGATCGAATACTGGCTGGCGTTTTTCGCGGTGCGAGGCCACGCCTTCGCGCGCGTCCGGCCCGGCAAAGCCCAGCATTTCATAGGCGGTGGACGCATCAAATGACGGCCCGGCCATACGCAGCCAGTTATTCAGCGCAATCTTGGTGAAGCGGATCGCGCCCTGGGCGCCCTTGGCCAGATTAGTGGCGACACGCAGCGCCTCGCCCTGCAATTCATCCTCGCCAACGCATTTGGATACAAGACCAATGCGCTCGGCTTCTTCGCCGTCCAGCGATTCACAGGTCAGCAGATAATATTTCGCCTTGGCCATGCCGCACAACAGCGGCCAGATGATGGCGGCATGGTCGCCGCCTGCAACGCCAAGACGGGTGTGACCGTCCACGATCTTGGCTTTTTTTGTGGTGATGGAAATGTCCGACAGCAACGCCGCAACCAGCCCTGCGCCAACCGCGGGCCCGGTGATGGCCGAAATAATCGGCTTGTTGCAATTGATGATATTATAGACCAGATCGCGGGCTTCTTTCCACACGGTCAGCAGGGCTTTGTGATCACCGATCATTTCCTCGATCATCTCGAAATCGCCGCCGGCGGAAAAGGATTTGCCTTCGCCGGTCAGGATCACCGCATTGATGCGCGGATCGCTGTCGATTTCCGGCCAGATATAGGTAATTTCGCGGTGGCCGATTTTATCCAGCGCATTCAGCCGCTCCGGCCGTGAAATGGTAATGCGCAGCACACGCTCGGCCGGCCAGTCGAATTTCAGGCGCTGATATTTTTTTTCATCTAACGGCATCTGTGTCTCCCTTGCTTGCAGTTAAAGTTTATTCAGAAATTGCACGACCGCCTCGGTGAATGCGTCGTTCTTGTCGCCAGCCACCATATGCCCGGCGCCGCCGACATCGGCATATTCTGCGTGCGGCACCAAGGCGAGAAATTCTTGCGCGGCTTCTTCGGTGACCAGATCGCTGGATTTGCCGCGCACCAGCAGGGTCGGGCAGGTCAGAGCGCGGGCCGCCGCCTCCATCCGCGCCTGCCGGTTCGGGTCGCGCGCGCGTTTCGGTCCGGAAAAGAATTTCGGATCCCAATGCCAGTAATAGCGGCCATTGTCGCGCAGCCGCAGATTTTTTGCCAGCCCGCTGGTGTCTTTCGGTTTGGGCCGGTGCGGCAGATATTTTGCAACCGATTCCGCCGCTTCGTCCAGGCTGGCGAAACCCTGTTCCATATTGGCGCTCATGAAATCCTGAATATGTTTGACGCCTTCCTCGGCGATCTTTGGCGTTATGTCCACCAGAACAATGGCGGAAAAAATCGGCCCGTCATGTTCGCCCTCGGCGATCAGCGAGGAATTGCCGCCCAGCGACGCCCCCACCGCAACCGGGCGTTTGGAGAAGGTCCGCGAAATGATGCGCAGATCTTCGGCATAGGCATCGACGGCGTAATTTGCATCGGGGCACCAGCCGCTATCGCCATGCCCGCGTAAATCCAGACACACGGCATGCCAGCCGCGTTCGGCCAGTATTTTTGCCGTGCCGCCCCAGGCATGGCGGGTTTGCCCGCCGCCATGTGCGAACAGAACCGGTTGATTGCCGGGGGTTCCGTAGGAATCGGCGGCCAGTTTCAGGCCGCCCAGCCCAATGAATTCCATTGGCTCAGCTTTCATAATGTTCTCCGATTAGTGTTGTAATTTAACGAATGGCTGCACTTTAGCGCATATGGCGCAGATTATGATAGGCCCGTGCGAGGGCGCAAAACCCTTCTATGTTTATTTCTTCGGCCCGGGCGGTGGGTTCGATGCCGGCCATTTCCAGCAGAACGGCGGCGTCCACCCCCAGCGCCATCAGGCTGCGGCGCAGCATTTTACGGCGCTGGCCAAAGGCTGCGGCCGCGACCGTCTGTAAATCGGTCAGTTCCGCCCCGGCGCGCGGCGTGGCGCGGGGTGTGATCTGCACAACGGTAGAGGTGACCTTGGGCGCGGGGGTAAAGGCGCGCGGATCAATATCGAACAGCATATGCGCGTCGCAGCGCCATTGCGTCAGCACCGCCAGCCGCCCATAGGCCTTGCCGCCCGCAGGCGCGGTAATGCGCTCGGCCACCTCTTTCTGGAACATCAGGGTCAGACTTTCCCACGCGGGCGGCCATTGTTCCGGCGTCAGCCAGTTAATCAGCAGCGGGGTGGCGACATTATAGGGAAGGTTCGCCACCAGCTTGATGGGCGGCGTCAGTTCCCCCAGATCAAAATCCAGCGCATCGCCCGCAACGATACGCAGCCGCCCCGGATAGGCCGCCGCAATATCGCCCAGCGCCGCCAGGCAGCGTGCGTCTTTTTCAACCGCCACAATCTCGCGCGCGCCATGTTGCAACAGCGCGCGGGTCAGCCCGCCGGGGCCGGGGCCCACTTCCACCACCGTGCAGTGGTCCAGCGGCGCTGCGGCACGCGCAATGCGCCCGGTCAGGTTCAGATCGAGCAGAAAATTCTGGCCCAGCGATTTGCGCGCGCGCAGCTCATAACGCGCGATAACATCGCGCAGCGGCGGCAGCAGATCATCCGTCATAGCGGAAGCGGGAAATCTCACGCGCCATACGCAGCGCAGCTATCAGGCTGGCGGGGCTGGCCAATCCCTTGCCCGCAATATCCAGCGCGACGCCATGATCGGGCGAGGTGCGCACGATGTTCAGCCCCAGGGTCACATTTACGCCCCGTTCAAAATCAATGGTCTTTAACGGGATCAGCGCCTGGTCATGATACATGCAGATCACGCAATCATAGCGGCGGCGTGCCGCTGCGTGGAATAAAGTATCGGCGGGAAACGGCCCCTGAGCATCAATACCGGCCGCCTGCAAACAGGCGACCGCCGGCGCGATTATTTCGATTTCCTCCCGGCCCAGCGCGCCCTGTTCGCCGCCATGCGGATTAAGGGCCGCAACCGCCAGGCGCGGGGCCTTGATTCCGAAATCACGCGCCAATGCCAGCGCCGTGGCCTGCGCTGTTTCAATAATCTGTGTACGGCTTATATTTGCAACCGCCTGCGCCAGCGGCAGATGCACACTAGCCAACGCCACCCGCAGGCCGGGATCTTGCGATGTTGCGGGGCAGGCCAGCAGCATCACCGGCCGGGCGGCGGTGGCGGTCAGCTCCGCCAGATATTCGGTATGTCCTGGATGGTGAAAGCCTGCATTATACAGCACGGCCTTTTCAATCGGGTTGGTCACCAGCGCGCAGATGGCGCCGGATTGCGCCAGTTGCACGCCAATCCGGATGGCCTCCAGCACGGCATCCGCATTGCGCGGGTCCGGCTTGCCGGGGGTTGCGGCGGTGGCAAGACGCACCGGCAGAACCGGCAAGGCCTTGTTGTAATACGCCGTGCAGGCGGCGGGGTCTGCAATCTCCGCCACGGGCACGGCAGGATCAATTGCCGTCAGCCATTGCGGATCGCCTATGACAAAAAAGGGCGGTAATTTATTTTTTCTGCGGCCGCTCCATGCCTTCAGCGCGATTTCGCCGCCGATGCCGGACGGCTCGCCCATCGTCAGAGCGACGAGATTGACGGGTCTGGACGAAAGCGTTTCGATCAGCGGAACTCCACCACCGCATCGCGGCGCAGATCACGCAGATAACGCCGCGCCCGCAGCGCCAGCGCTTCCTGATTCAGACGCGCCTCCACCACATCGCGCGGCGGCAGTTTCGACTGAAAATCTTTCCGGTCGCACACCATGACCCGGTGAACGCCCTGGGGTGACAGAAGGGGTTCGCTAAGGACACCGATGGCAATGTTCCCGGTAGTTTCGCGGAACAGATGCGGCACGTCCGCCAGCATCATTTTTCCGCCATCACCCAGAACGCTTTTACCCAGCGCATCAATCGTCTGTTTAAAATTGTCACAATTTACACCGGCATGCATCGCGCTTTGCGACCTTGCAATGGTTGCCGCCGCCATCGCATTGCTGGGGCTAGGGTTTGTGAGCGTTATCCGTTTGTCGGGCTGTTGCGGATCAATATAGGGGAACATCACCTGGCGGACATCCACTTCGACACCGGAAAGGCCGCTCCCGGCGGCGGCGCGTTTATCGCGTAACAATAAAATATAATAGCCGCCCCCGGCGCGCAGCGGCTGGGAGACATCGCCGGGCCGGATCTCGGCCAGCGCCCTGTCCAGTTCTGCACTCAGCTGGCCTTCTGACACCCAGCCCAGGTCACCGCCCGTCGCCGCCGTGGCGGCCTGGCTGAATTGCCGGGCGACGGCGCTGAAGGTTGCCCCCTGTTGCAGCTGTTCCACGAGGCGGATCGCGCTACGGCGAACCTCCTCATCATCGTCGGGGGATTCCACGCTCAGAAAAATTTCCGCGACCAGAAATTCCGGCCGCCCGGCATTGGCCTCCATTCTGGCCAGCACTGCATCCACCTGCTCGTCACCGGGTGCGATACGTGACAGGAATTTCTTGCGCACCAGATCGGACCAGGCGATTTCGGCCTGGATCTGGGTCAGCAGGGAATCAATGCTGACCCCGCTGCGCTCCAGCGTTTCCTGCAACTGTTCCTTGGTCATGTTGTTTTGTTCGGCAATGCCGTTCAGGGTTTCATCCACTTCCTTGGGGTCGGCCACGACTTCCAGACGCTTGGCTTCCTGCATTTGCAGCTTTTCATCAATCAGCGTGCGCAGCACCTGCTCGCGCAGCCGCTTGCCGGCCTCGCCCGATCCATCAACGCCGGTTGACGATACGATCAGCGCCACCCGCTGCTCAAGGTCATAGGCCGAGACCACTTCGTCATTCACCACGGCGGCGATTCCGACCGCTTCCTGCGCGCGGGCGGGGCCAACCGCCCCGGCAAGCCCCAGCGCCAGCCCCAGGCCGGCCGCCAATGCCAGGCGCTGCATACGCCCCCCTGTCAGTCTGATATCCATAAAAACGGTCATGATGATGAGTTGCATGCTCCAATGGTTGCGCACAGTGTTTAACTAAAACCGGGGCGCTGCGCCATCCGGAATATAATCTGGAGTGTAATATAGTCAGCGCGCCGCGCTATCCCAAATTTAGCAGCTTGATTTTGAAATTAATCGAGCTTGAGGGTTGGACATCCCGGTCTCGGGTGTAGCGCCGGTCATAAATTAACCCGAATATCATGCATTCATCCTGATAAAACAGGCCGACATTGGTCCCGACCGTCGAATTTTCGCCCAGCTCACGCCTTGAAGACGCAGATAAGGACCAGTTTTCGTCGAATTGGGCCTGCATGGAGCCGGCGATTTCCTCACGGCTGACCAGGGCGGCGTCGCTCAATTCCCGGGTCAGGCGGATATATCCGACACCCAGACGAAGCTGGCTGGGCCCCGCATTCAGGTCCACCTCACTGCGGTTATAGTTCAGATCTTTCCGGTCAAGCCGGAACCGGTGCAGCACTTCGAACCAGGGGGAGGGGCTGACCGCGACGCTGCCGACATAGTCGGAACGTTTATCATCCAGCCCTGTTTCTGCCGCGAAGGTCGAATCATCCTTGGCACGCCAGACCTGGCCGAGCAGGACGCTGGCATAACCGCCATTGTCGTGATACGCGCCCCATTTCATACCCAGATTGGCGCGCGGGCCGCCTTCCCAACGGTCACGTCCGGGAAACCGGGTGGGGCTGAACAGATTGGTGCTGTCAAATTCGAAACTGCCACTGTCTTCATTGGGAATATCGTCCGGATTACCGCCATAGGGGCTGACAATGATCTGTGCAATCGGCTCCACGATCTGGGTGAGGGCTTGCGCGCGGCTGGCCAGGGGCAGACGCCAATCCACACCTGCCTGCGGTAAAATACGGCCGGTCAGATCATTTTTGTCATTGCGCCGGGTAATATCATCAATGAAATAGGCATCGCCGCGCAGATTGGCGAATATCGAATAGACCTCGCCCAGGCCGGACACATAATTGCGCTGCCAGCCGCCATCAACAGACACCCGGTGAGAATCCTGTCCGTCACGGCGGCGCAGAACCAGGGCATCGGCGTCAAACCCGAAACGCCCGCCCGCCGGGTCAGGGTCGGTTTTGCCGCTATAATGCAGCAGCGGCAGAATCATCGGGGTCGTTCCCGGATCATCATCGCGATTGAGCCCCTGGAACAACAGAAAATCAACTGTGCCCATGTCGCGGTTTGAACGGTGCTCGGTAAACAGGCGGCTGGTCAGCGTGTCAATACCGGTCAGATCATAGCGCGACAAAAAGGTGTCATCTGTGGCGCGCTGTATGTCAAAGCCCACAATATCGTTCTGGTTCAGCGCGAAGCGCCCCCGGCTGAAAATATGCCCGCGGGTTTGTCTGGAACCGGTTTTAACGCCATTGCCGTCACGTTCATCGACACGGGTCAGGCTGCCTTCAAGTTCCAGGCGGCCCCGTTTTGTGCGCTCTTCATACAGGCCCTTCATCACCGTCCCTTCGCGGCTGGTCACCAGCGGTGAAAGCGTCAGGCCGCGCGAGGGCGAAAGGCTCCAGTAATAGGGCACCTCAATCTTGCGCCCAAGCTCGGACGAACTTCCCAGACTGGGCGGTAAAAATCCGGATTCGCGTTTCACGGATGGGTCTGCATGCGAGAAATAGGGTGTGTAGGCGACGGGAACCCCAAAGGCATCGAGAAAGGCATGCCTGTAAACAATGCGCTTGGCCTGCTTGTCATGCGTTACCTTCCGGGCGCGTAGCTGCCAGGCGGGTACAGTCTTGCCTTTCTCCGGGCAAAGCTTGCACGGGCTGTATACGGCGCGATTCAGATGAGTCAGATTTTCGCCCTCGCGCTGGGCGCTGGCGGCGGCCATGGCGGAATTATCGGCCATCCGCAAGCCGATGCCCTTGACAACGCCATCGCGCAGATCGTCGCTCAGTTGCGCCTGGTCCGCAAACAAAGTGGATCCGTCCGGGTCGGTCAGCGCAACATTACCAGCAGCAGTGACGATGCCGGTGGTCTGATTATATCTGACCCGGTCGGCAAACAGCAGGCGCTTGCCATAGGCGGCTTCGACATTGCCCTCGGCGATGACCGTATCCGTGTTCTGATCATAGCTCAGATCATCGGCCTGAAACAGAATGGCTTCCTCATTCTGCACAGGCTGTTTTGCAGCCGCCTGCGCCAGCGCCGGATGAACCGGTACATACACCCCAAGCGCGATGCCAGCCAGCAACAGCTTGCGAAGGGCGCCGCCTGCCCGATGTATAAAAGCGCCAGCAATCACTTAGCCGTCCTCAAGATGCAGCAGCAGACTGATGCCCAGTAAAATACTGACACCAGCGGGCGTCCAGGCGGACAGCAGTACCGGCAGGCTGCCCGTTCGCCCCAAAGCCAAAGCGAGGTCTGTCAGAAAATACAGCACAAAGCCAGTAACTAACGCGCCCAGCACCACCATGGCAATGCCAGAGCGTGTCGAGGCGCGCAAAGAAAATGTCGCTGCAATCAAAATCATGGCACATAGCAGCAGCGGCATGGCCAGCAGCGAATGCCAGTACAAACGGTGCCGGACGGCGGAAAATCCGGCTTCTTCCAGAATATTGATGAAGTCCGGCAGGGCCCAGAAAGACAGGGTCTCCGGCGATGCAAAACTATCCTGAATGCGCTCCGGCGTCAGGCTTGTCGCCAGGCGGTCGGATGCCAGGAACCGGGGCGGCTGATCAGGGCCGGTACGGGTCGCGTTAGTAATATCCCAATATCCATCGCGCAACTTGGCCTGCGCCGCGTCAATGCGCCCGGCAAATTTATCCCGGCCCTCATAGAGGAAAATAATGACCTCTTCGAGGTCCATGCCCTGATTGGACGCGCGCAAGGCATGGATCACCGACTGGCCCCCCGGATCCGCCTGGCGCAGCCACAAGCCCGACGGCGACACGGCCAGCAGGCTGGCCTGCCCATGCAGATATTTCGCCTCCAATTCTTCAAAGCGTGCGGTGAATGAGGCAGAAATAGGATTATACGCGCCCACAACAAAAAATCCGGCAAGCAGCGCGATGACGATACCAGGAACCAGAAACTGCCAGACCGATACGCCAGAGGCGCGAATGACCACCAGTTCATGATTGCGCCCCAGCCGGATATAACTCCACAACGCCCCGAACATTACTGCGAATGGCAAAGCGCGTTCGGTCAGCGCGGGCAGTTGAAGGCCCGCCATAACCATCAGTGTATTGAAATTTACATCGGCATTGCCAGCAGTGCGCCGCATCAGTTCCGCCATGCTGCCGAGAAAAATCAGCCCCATAAACAGGCCCAGCATGGCGCCGATCCCGCCTAGAAGCTGTAATCCAAAATAGCGGGTCAATGTCCATGAAAGCCGCATGAGTTCAGCCGGTCTTTCGCATGGCGCCGGGCAGCGATAGCGGCGGAGACTTGCGCAGCCTGCGCTGGCCCTCATCCGAGAGAAACAGCAGCCCGCCAGCCGTGACCAGCACTGGCCAGAAATACAGGCCCGGCATCAGCAGCGGATTTTTTTCAACCAGATTTTCCAGCCCAAGCCCGGCAAGCCGCACCGCGACGGCAATGGCCAGCGCCGCGCCAGGCCGCCAGAACGGTGCGCGGCGGCTGAACTGCCCCGAAAGCAGCGCCACCACGGCGATGACGGCAAAGGCAAAGACATAAAGCGGCGCGGAAAGACGCCTGTGCGCCTCCGCCAGAAATTCATCCAGATGGGTCTGATCGCCCAGTGTTTCGTCGGGGAAAAACAGTTCAGTCAGATAACGCTCTTCCGGTTCTTTCCAGCGTACGCCCGGGCCGGGCATGAATTCCGACAGGTCATAGACATAGCGGTCGAAATATAACAGGGAAAGACTGCCGCCGGCGGTGCTTTGCGGCGTTGCCCGGTGCTGCACATTGCCATTCATCATGATCAGGCGCGGACCGGCATCGGTTTTTACCAGCGCGCCGCGCTCGGCCATATAGGTGACCGGATTACTCAGTTCGCGATTGTCATGCACCAGAATGCCCCGCATGTCGCCATTGGATTCGCGTTCGCGGATATAGACGGTAAGGCCCTGAATGGGGTTTGAGAATGCGCCTTCCTTGAGCAAGCTGGCCGCCAGATCCGTGCGTATCTCCATGACCTGGTCTTTCAGCTTCGTATTGGCCATGGGCATCAGGCCGAGATTGATCGCATAAACCAGCGCTGCAACAGCGGCCGCCAGCAGCAGCAGCGGCCGCACAATGCCCCATGCGCTGAGCCCGGTTGCAGACAGCACTACCAGCTCATGATCGCTGGATAGCCGGTACAGCGCATACAGCACCGCGCAAAAAAACGCTATTGGCAGGGTCAGCGACAGCACCGAGGGAATGACCAGCCCCGTAAATGCGATATAGGTCGCCGCCGATTGCCCCTTGGTGATGATCACGTCCAGCAGCCGCAGCGACTGGGTCAGCCAGATGACGCCGGTCAGGCTGAACGTGAAAAAGGCCAGGGGCCCGGCAATCTGAAGAATGATATAACGTCTTAAGGCTGGCATGCTTGCTCTTGAAATTGACCTGCTGTTTCGCTCAAGACACCGGCGGCAGGCTAACCGCCACATTTGCCGCAACCGCATCACATCCCATATGCCGGGATAAATCGGAGATTAGATATATTTTCCATATTTGGATATGGTAATCGAAATCCTGTCCGTTTCATCCATGATTGCCGGGGGTCCGGCGGTAAAGGTAGATCTGTCATGAATATCAGTTTTTCCGCACTTGCCCTTCCACATGCCGGCGCGCTGGCCGTTACGGCCACGGAGGGTGGCGGCTTGAGCAAGACCGCGCAGGAGGTGGACAAAAAATGCGGCGGCGCCATCAGCCGCGCCATCAAGTCGAGCCGCTTTGAAGGCAAATCCGAGCAATGTCTCGAATTGCTGGCGCCGGCCGGGCTTGGCGTCAGCCGGGTTCTGGTTTTGGGCTTGGGAAAGCCTGCCGGGATCAACGCACTGTCGGCGGAAAAAACCGGCGCGCTGATTGTGGACCGCCTGTCTATGAGCGGTGAAAAACTGGCCGCCGTCGCGGTGGATGAAATTCCAAAAGCCGCGATCAAGGCGGAACTGATTGCGGCGCATATTGCGGCGGGCGCCAGGTCACGGTCTTACCGGTTTGATAAATACCGCACCAAACAGAAAGCAACCGACAAGCCCAGCCTGGCCAAAATCACCGTGCTGTACGCCAAACCCGCAGCCGCAAAGGCGGCCTTTGCGGTTTTGGATCATGTAGTGGACGGCGTATTTGCCGCACGCGATCTGGTCAATGAACCGGCCAACACTCTGTATCCGGCGGAATTTGCCCGGCGCGCAAAATTGCTCGCCAAACTGGGCCTTAAGATAGATGTGCTGAACGAAGCCCAGATGGCGAAACTCGGCATGGGATCGCTGCTGGCCGTGGGCCAGGGCAGTTCCAGGGAAAGTCAGCTCGTCATCCTGCACTGGAAGGGCGCGCCCAAATCCAAAAAGCCGCCCGTGGCCCTTGTCGGCAAGGGTGTGTGTTTTGACAGCGGCGGAATCTCGCTGAAACCGGGTGCGGGCATGGGCGATATGAAAGGCGATATGGGCGGGGCCGCTGCGGTGTTCGGGGCCATGGCGGCGCTGGCCGGGCGCCGTGCGCGGGCCAATGTTATCGGCGTTCTGGCCTGTGTTGAAAATATGCCCGGGCCGGATGCGCAGCGCCCCGGCGATATTATCACTTCCATGTCCGGGCAGACGATCGAAGTGCTCAATACCGATGCGGAAGGCCGCCTGGTGCTGGCCGACGCCATGACCTATGTGCAGCGTAAATATAAACCGCGCGCCGTGATTGATCTGGCGACCCTGACCGGTGCGATCACCATTGCGCTGGGCGATGTGCATGCCGGCCTGTTCAGCAATAATGACACGCTTTCAGCGCATATTGATAAAGCAGGCAAGGCAGTAGGTGAAACCGTGTGGCGCATGCCGATGGGCAGTCAATATGACAGCAAGATAAAATCCAAATTCGCGGATATGCAGAACATCTCAAATGCAGCGGGCGCAGGCTCGATTACGGCGGCGCAGTTTCTGTTGCGCTTCATTGAAAATGACACGCCCTGGGCGCATCTGGATATTGCCGGCGTCGCCTGGAGCAGTGACGCCAAGCCAAGCTGGGCCAGCGGTTTTGGCGTGCGGCTGTTGGATCGCCTGATCGCGGATCATTACGAGGAATAAGGCATCGCTGTGACGGAGGTCTGGTTTTATCATTTGCAGCGCCGCCCGCTGGAAGCCGTGCTTCCGGTGCTGCTGGAGCGATGCCTGGAGCGCGGCTGGCGCGGCCTTGTGCTTGCCGGTTCAAAAGAGCGGATGGAGGCGCTGAATGCGCATCTGTGGACCTATCGTGACGACAGTTTTCTGCCGCATGGCAGTGTAAGCGAGCCGCATCCCGAGCTACAGCCGATTTTGCTGACGCCTGCGTTTGATCCCCCGGCGGGCCCGCCCAACAAGGCGAATATTCTGTTTCTGGTCGATGGCGCGGCCAGCAACCGGCAGGCCGAATTTGACCGCACCGTCGATCTGTTCGATGGCAATGATCCAGATGCGACACAAGCCGCCCGCGAACGTTACCGCCTGGCCAGCAATGCCGGATTTGCAGTCACCTATTGGCAGCAGAACGATAATGGCGACTGGGAAAAACGCGCATAAAGCATCAGGCTCCGCCGCTGGCGCAATTTGTGATCAGGTGCGATTTAAGGCGGCGGGGCTTGGCGATATTCCCGTCATTATCGGCGGTATCATCCCGCCGGAAGACGCGGACCGGTTGCGCGCGGCCGGCGTGGTGCGCATCTATTCGCCGAAGGATTATCAACTCAACGATTTTATGGCGGATATAGTGAAGGTGGTGGATGACGAGTTCGAGCGGGCGGCGTGAGGGTGGATGTAAGGGGATATAAGGGATGAAAAATATCTTGTGAGCTTCGGCCGCGCTTGCGGTGTTTCTTTTTTGCGCGCAGTTGCCGGCCACTGCGCAGACGCCGGATTGGCGCACGCTTGTGGATCAAGCCAAAAATTGTTACCACGACGGCGAATATAAGCGCGGCATAGAAATAGCCAGGCATGCGCTGGAGATTGCCGAGCAAACCCGTGGCGCCAGTCATCCCGATGTTGCAGAGACACTCGATATTCTGGGCTGGCTATACCGTGAGGAAAGCGATGAACAGCGAAGGCTGTCAGAACAGGTTACGGGTCCGCTGGAAGTGTTTCCCGCACGGCGCATTCAGGGATACAGCGCCCAGGCAGAGAAAATGTTCAAACGCGCCCTTGCCATACGGGAAAAACTCTGGAGACAGATCATCTCGATATAGCAGCCAGCCTGTACAGTCTTGGGGTGCTCTATCTTGATCAGGGTCATTATACCCATTCACATAAAGGCGAGGGCTTTTATGCAAAGGCGAAGCCGTTTTTGAGGCGCGCTGTGTCGATTCGCGAAAACAAGCTTGATCCGGATCACCCTGATCTGGCGTCAAGCCTGAATGGTCTTGCCAATCTCTATCTTGCTGAAGGTGAAAATGCACAAGCCGAGCCGCTATATACGCGCGCGCTTGCCATCAATGAGAAAATGCTCGGGCCGGATCATCCGTCGGTGGCGATGCTTCTGAATAATCTGGCGCTGGCTAAACGGGATCAGGGAAAATATGCCGAGGCTGAACCCCTGTTGGCGCGATCTCTGATGATTTATGAGAATGGTCCAACACCGGATCATCCCGATATAGGCCTGACCCTTACCAATATGGCCGAACTATACAGAAGGATGGGTAAGGATGCGGAAGCGAAGCGGCTGGATCATCGCGCTGCCGCCATCCGGAACAAGGTGCGTTGACAGGTCAGGGATGCGGGGATGGGCGGACGTGGCGCAACAGTAATGGCGCAAAACGAGGGGTGTTTGTCTTTCCGGCCTATAACGCCATGGCGCAAATTATGCGATAATGCGGCATTCCAACTACAGGAGGCCGCCATGACAGACCCCGCCCCCGCCCGCTCCCTTGCCGAATTGCAGGCCAGCACCGAAGGGCTGTTCGCCGCAACGCTGGGTATCAAATTCCTGGAGGCGACGCCGCAGTGCATCAAGGCGGAGATGATTGTGACACGCGCCCATTGTACCGTGCCCGGCGTGCTGCATGGCGGCGCGATTATGGCGTTTGCCGATACGCTCGGCGCCTATGGTACGTCGCTGAACCTGCCCGCGGGTGCGGGCACCACCACAATTGAATCGAAAACCAATTTTTTCGCGGCGGGCATAGAAGGAAGCAAGGTCATCGGCGAATGCCGGCCGCTGCATCTGGGCAAACGCACCCATGTCTGGCAGACCCAGGTGCGGCGCGAGGATGGGCGGCTGGTGGCGCAAATCACCCAGACGCAGATTGTGCTGGAGGCGGCGAAAACACCCGGCGAAACCATGACCGCGCTATTCGCAGGCCTGTCGCGTGAAGCCCAGCAGGCGCTGCTGGCGCAACTCGAACATGCGGGCGGTGCGATGTATCAGCATTGGGCCGATACCGAAACCGACGCCGCCGTCCGCGCCTTGCATCTGGCGGCGGTGGAACGCGAGAAGCAGAACGCCAGATTTCTGGAAGGCCTGGTGAAAAAATAATCTGGCCGCCGGGATCATCACTCTCGCGTCAGGCGCCTTACCCCGCGCGGCGCTTTAACCGGCGGCGCAGATTTTGCCCGCGCTGCGTGGCGCCGGCATCCGGGGCTGCAATGGCCGCGTGGCTTTGCGGGTGCAGGAAAAGCCAGGTTGGCGTGGCGTTGAAACGCTGCGCGATCCGGTAGCCGAAGGCGGCCAGATAGGCCTCGATGGGCTGGCGCTGGGCGTCAGTGGCGGCCTCGATATAGAGCAGCGGATGATCAGTGCGCAGAATTTCCGCGGCGCCGCGCAGCACGTCCAGTTCCATCCCTTCCACATCCACCTTCATCAATATGACGGGGCCGGTGCGGGCGATGTCATCGAGCCGTTTGATTTCAATCGCGCCATCTGAATTTTCATTCAGCTGGTTCATGCCCCAGTTTGCGGCGTCGCGTGTCTGCACTGTGGCGCGCCCGGCCTGTGCGCCAGCGCCGATTTGCAGCGCCTGTACATGCCCCTCAAGCTGATTAAGGGCAATGTTTTTACACAAAACGGCATGGCTGCGCGGGGTTGGCTCAAAGGCAATGGTGTTAAGGCCAAGCACCTTGCCGAAATAAATCGTGTGATTGCCGATATTGGCGCCAACATCAAACGCCATGGCGTTTTCGGGCGCATCCAGCGCGCTTAGACGCGCTTGCATATCGCCGAGCATTTCCGGCTCATAAAAGCTGCTCGTAAGCGCGATTGTTTTTTGAATATGGTCATTGCGGTCGGGCAGGTGAAAGAAAATATCCGCGCCCTGATGATTAAAAATAATTTGGTCCGGGATCTTGCGGTTTGGTTCCGCCAGCAGCGCATCCACGGCCGCAAACTGAATTGGCGCATCGTAACGCTGCCGCACATAGTCAATATATTGGCCGGGCCTTGCCCCGCATATCAGTTCCACCGCCTCATCCACCGTGCGGAACAGGCATTCACGCGGCCACAACCGATCAGCACCCGGAAAATCATGAATGACGGGAAAAGCACCCGCCGCCATCGCCTCGCCTATATTCATGCCGAAACTTTCATAGAGCGTTGTGCTCAGCAGCACGCCCTTATCCGCCAGCCATGCGGGCATGTCGTTCACATAATTATAGTATTTAACATGCTCTTTCAGCTTAAGCTGCGCGATCATATGGTTCAGATAGCGATAGATGCGCAGATCGGAGAACTGACCGGCCACATGCAGACGGTAAGCCGGGTCAATGTCCACCAGCCTGGCCATGATCTGCAAAAACAGCGCCGGGTTTTTCTTCATTTCCAGCCCCCCGGCCCAGGCAATGTCGGTCATGACCTTGGAGGTGGCGTTGGCAAAGCGCGCGCATTCGATAGCGTTGAAAATTACCCGCACATCGGTCTGGCGCGCAATATCCAGGCGGCGGCTGCGCAAAATATCCAGCACATCGTCACAGACCAGCACCAGATGATCGACATTGCCCCAGAACACCTCGTTCGGATAATTGGTGTCGATCGCCTCGAACGAATGCAGACGCACAATGGTTTTTTTGCCGTGCAAATCCATATGGCTGGTGGCGTGCGCCGCAAGCGGCGCGCACCATTCGAACCACAGCACATCGCATTCTTTTGCCGCATGGGCGACTTCATCCACTGAACCGGGATGATAATAAGCAACCTGCCAGGCGCCTTCCAGATGCGCCGCCAGCGGCCGCATGAAGGAACGCTCGCGCGGATTGATGGGGTCGAAAATAGCTATACGGGGTTTGCCGCGCATGATTATGGACTTTGCTGAAAGGGAATCCGGGCAGGCAAGTCTATTGCAGATACGGTTAACGCCGTGTTACCGCCGGACTTACCGGGACTGGGGCTTGCCAAACAGATAGCCCTGGCCCAGATCGACGCCAAGATTTTTCAACGATCCGGCCTGTTTTTCATCTTCGACAAACTCCGCTACTGTGCTGACGCCGATTTCCTTGCACAGATGGGCGATGGCGCGGATAAAGGCCTGATCGCGTTTGGAGCGCATCACGTCGCGCACATAGACGCCGTCGATTTTTATATAATCAACCTCGAACATGCGCAGATAATTGAAGTTGGAGTCGCCGGCGCCGAAATCATCCAGGCACACCCGGAGGCCATCCTGGCGTAATTCCTGAACGACCTTGCTGACGGCGGCATAATCCCTGATCTGAACTGATTCCGTGATTTCGAGCAGCACCCGGTTGCGGTCTTTGCCCAGCTTCGACAGCATTTTGCGCAAGACGGATATGAATACACTGCTTTCCATGGATTGCGCGGAAAGATTCATCGCCACTTCAATGGGCGTGATATTCTGGCTGTCCTGTTTCACAAACTCGATGATTTTCTGGCAGATCGCCAGATCCAGTTCCTGGACCATGCCAATTTGTTCGGCAAAAATAATTGTTTCATAGGGCGATGCGCCGCCGGGGAAACGCGCCAATGCCTCGTAATGGTGCGGCTCGCGCGTATCGAGGCTGACTATGGGCTGAAAATGCAGGTCTATGCGTTTTCCGTTGATATCACCCCGCAAATTGGAAATGCGCGTGACCGTGTCTTCAACACAGGCGGAAATGCTTTCTTTCAAACTGGTAATCGTAAAATTCTCGCTGCCTTTGTCGGCAAACCGGTTGATCGCGTAAACCAGGGCGCGCGCCGCCTCTTCCGCGTTGAGACCTTCCGCTGAAAGCGCCACAGGCGCCGTAGTCACGGCAATGCCTTTTGCATCGCATCCGCTTTCACTGATCAACTGATCAATCGCGTGTTGCAATTGCGCGCTGTCCAGGTTCTCGCCATGGATCAGGCCAAAGCGATCCTTATCCAGTTGACCGGCGCCATCCCCTGCTTCCGCTGCAAGCAGGTGTTCAATATCTGAAAGTAGTTTTTCCGCCGCCGCGTCGCCCGCGCTATGCGCCAGCGCGTCAAGACCCGGCACCTCAATAAGGGTCAGTTGCGCTTGGGTACCTTCTTCATGCGCGGCTTTTAATTTTTCGCTGGCGATTCTGGTGAAATCGCCGAGATCCGGAAGGGCCGGTTTTTTTTCTGTTGCAGGCGCATCCGCTTTTGCCTCAGGCCTGATTTTTGCGGGGGCCTGTGCTTTGCTGAGTGCGGTATAAAGCGTGATAAGTTCGCGTTCGCGGCGCTGTGTCTGGCGTGCGACAATCCTCAGGCGCGCCGCCAGCTCGCTGTGCAAAAGATCGAAATCCATGGAATTCGCCAGGCTGTCATCGGCACCCTGCGCAATATGTTGCTGGCGCACCGCTGGATCCTGCATTTCCGACAGTAAAATAAATAATGTGGCTTCACACTCCCTGCTGGCCTCGCGCAGCTGGCGCACTACGTCCAGGCCGGACATTTCTTTCATGTCCGCCTGGCACAGAACCAGATCGGGCTTGTTGGTTACCGCTGCGGCCAGCCCGCTTTGCCCCCCATCAGCGCCAAGCGCTTCATAGCCAAGCCCCATCAGGCGCAGCACCATATCGCCGCGCTCCTCGGTTCTTTCGTCAATATATAAAACTTTCACCATCCAGTAAGTTTAACTGTCAGATCACTAATTTTTCATTATTGCCCCTGACAGCCGCAGATTTTATGGCCAAATGGCGTTTACAAATCCTTAGTCATCTCGCGCAATTTGAATTTCTGCACCTTGCCGGTGGAGGTTTTGGGCAATTCGGTAAACACCACATGGCGCGGGCATTTGTAATGCGCCAGGTTTTCTCGGCAATAGGCGATAATTTCCTGTGCCGTCAGGTGCTGGTGGGTGTGCTTGAGCGTGACAAAGGCGCAGGGTGTCTCGCCCCATTTTTCATCGGCCCGCGCCACGACGGCGGCTTCCAGAATGCCTGGATGCTTGTACAGCGTGTCTTCGACCTCGATCGAGGAGATATTTTCACCGCCGGAAATAATGATGTCCTTGGATCGGTCACGCAGCTGGATATAACCATCGGGGTGGCGCACCCCCAGATCACCGGAATGATACCAGCCGCCCTCAAACGATTCATTCGTGGCATTGGGGTTTTTCAGATAACCTTTCATCACCACATTGCCGCGGAACATCACTTCGCCCATGGTGTCGCCATCATTGGGCACTTCCAGCATGGTTTCGGGATCGCGCACACTCAGATCTTCCAGCACCGGATAGCGCACCCCCTGGCGCGCCTTGACGCTGGCCTGTTCGTCAGGCGGCAGGGCATTCCATTCTTCGTGCCAGTCATTGATTACGGCGGGGCCATAGGTTTCGGTCAGGCCATAAAGATGCGTCACGGAAAAACCGCTGGCGGTCATGGCGCCGATAACACTGGCGGGCGGCGGCGCGGCGGCGGTGAAAAATTCGATGCGGTGGCTGAAGGATTTGCGTTCCTCCGGCTTGGCGTTGATCAGCATGCCCATCACCACCGGCGCGCCGCACATATGGGTCACATGATGCTTTTCGATCGCGGCATATATGAGCGCCGCTTCGGTGCGGCGCAGGCAAACATGCGTACCCGCCGCCACACTCAGCGACCAGGTAAAGCACCAGCCATTGCAATGAAACATCGGCAAGGTCCAGAGATAGGTTGGATGTTTCTGCATTGACGCCGTAACCACATTGCCCATCGCCAGCAGATAGGCGCCGCGATGGTGGAACACCACGCCCTTTGGATTGCCGGTGGTGCCGGAAGTGTAGTTCAGCGCGATGGCGTCCCATTCATCGCCGGGCGGCGCCCAGGCAAAAGCCGGATCGCCCTTGGCGAGAAAGGCTTCATATTCAATTTCGCCGATACGTGACCCCTCGCCGGTATATTCGGGATCATCAATATCAATCACCTGCGGCTTGATCGTGCACAGTGCGAGCGCATTTTTGGCTAGACCGGAAAATTCCCGGTCCACCAGCAGAACTTTGGCCTCGCCATGATCCAGAATAAACGCAATCGCCGCCGCATCGAGCCGGTAATTCAGCGTATTGATCACTGCCCCGGTAAACGGCACGCCATAATGCGCCTCTAGCATAGCCGGCGTATTGGGCGACAGGATGGCCACCGTATCGCCCCGGCCTATGCCGCGCTGGCTCAACGCGCTGGCCAGCCGGCGGCAGCGGGCGTAAAACTCCGCATAGGTAAATTTGATATTGCCATGCACAATGGCGGTGTGATTGGGGTAAACATCCGCCGTGCGGCGCAAAAAACTCAAAGGCGTCAGCGGCTGGTAATTGGCCGGGTTCTTGTCGAGGTTAAGATCATAAATATTGGATGGCATTGCTTGTTCTCCCTCAGTGCATGGCCTTCACCAGTCTATGGCGGAACCTAACCAAAATTGCGCCTCAGGGCAATTGCCTGGGTGGCGAAGAACGAAATAGCTTGACCTTTGCCAAACTAGCTATATGTTCGCCCAAGGATTTCTCGCGAACGTGGGAGCAGGCGCATCATTAGCGGTTGCATTCCCGAGTAAGTCACCCAATATATCGTTTGCCCCACCTTCCCGCGTGGGCCGCAGATCAAGGCGCCGCTCGGATTTTATATAGTCTTTTCATGAGGAAAAGACAGTTAAGTGGCGGCGCGAAGGAATAAATACACTTGCAATCTCTGGATTTTACTGGCTTTGGCCTTAACGGGCCGCTGCTACGCGCGCTTAAAACGCTAAACTTCAACACCCCTACACCCATTCAGGCAGCTTCCATTCCCGGCATTCTTGAAGGGCGTGACCTGCTTGGTCTTGCCCAGACCGGCACCGGCAAGACGGCCGCCTTTGCGCTGCCGATCCTGCAAAGCCTGTCGCTGGCGGAAAAACAGAAGCGACCTGCCGTGCGGGCGCTGATCGTGGCGCCGACACGCGAGCTGGCGCTGCAGATTGATGAAAATATCCGCTTGCTGTCGCGCCATCTGGGCCTGCGTTCGGCCACCATTTATGGCGGCGTCGGACGCAAACCGCAGATCGACAAGCTGGCGGGCGGTGTCGATATTGTCACCGGCACCCCTGGGCGTATCGTGGATCTGATGACCTGTGGCCATCTGAAACTGCACACGGTGGAACATTTTGTGCTTGATGAAGCCGATCACATGTTTGATCTGGGTTTCGTCAGGGACATCCGGAAAATCATCGCGCAATTGCCAAAAAAACGCCAGTCGCTGATGTTTTCAGCAACCATGCCGGCAGAGGTCGCGTCGCTGGCGTCGGCGGTTCTGGTCAACCCGCTGCGTGTCGAAATGCCCCGCACCGAGGCGGATAATCCGCAAATCGAACAGAAGGTTTTTTTCGTCAATACCGGCGACAAGCGTTCGCTGCTTAAAACCCTGCTGGATGACCCCGCCCTTGAACGCGCGATTGTCTTTACACGCACCAAGCATTCCGCCAGCCGCATAGCCGAATCGCTGTGCAAGGACGGGACCGAAGCCGAGGCGCTGCATGGCAATAAAAGCCAGTCGGCCCGCCAGCTTTCGCTGGCCCGTTTCCGCAGCGGCAAGTCCCGCGTTCTGGTGGCGACCGATGTCGCCGCGCGCGGCATTGATGTGACTGGCGTGACCCATGTCATCAATTTTGACTTGCCCAATGTGCCGGAATGTTATGTGCACCGGATCGGCCGCACGGCACGCGCGGGCGCCAGCGGAATTGCCGTGTCATTTTGCGATGACACTGAAATGGGGCATCTGCGCAGCATCGAAAAACTGACCGGAACCCGGCTGGCCGTCGCAGGCGGAAAGCCGCGAGAAAATGCGCCGCCCGCTGCGCGCAAGCCTTCAAACCGGCCCCCCTTCGCCAAAGCCGCGCAGGGCAAGCCGAATGCCAAATCCCGCTTCAAGCCGCGCTATACTGAAAGGGCGCGGCCTGCTGCCTGAACTATTCCAGGGCAAATGTCCTGGTTCACCCATGCGTCGCGTCATCAACAAAAACTGGCGCTTCACATAATTGCGGATCCAATGCCGCTACCTGCCAACTGAGAAACTAGGAGTTCTAAATATGCCTACAGGAACCGTGAAATGGTTCAACGCCAACAAAGGTTTTGGCTTTATCCAACCCGATGATGGCGGTCAGGACGTGTTCCTGCATATCAGCGCCGTTGAACGCGCTGGTATGTCCAACCCCAATGAAGGCGCGAAGCTCAGCTATGAGCTGGAAAAAGACGCCAAGAAAGGCCGCGTGTCAGCCGCCAATCTGAAAGCCCTTTAAGCCGGAGCTTAAAGATCAGGGTTTAGCAAATCGCGTGCCGCGTAACTGCGGCGCGCGATTTGCCGTTTCTGCGCATCGTTTCTTGACAGTGTTTCTTGACAGTCCGGTTTCGCGAAGTTAGGTTCGCCCCACTCACGCTTCTGGTGTCCCCTTAATCCGGGATGAAACGGGAAGCCGGTGCGCCACGTCAAACAATAGACAACGCAATTCCGGCACTGCCCCCGCAACGGTAAGCGAGTTGACAAGGCGGCATCACGCCACTGCGCCATTCTGGTGTGGGAAGGCGCCGCTCCGGAGAGGATTACCTCTCCCGCTCGCGAGTCCGGAGACCGGCCATTTGCATTGAGAGATGGCGAAGCGGAGGGCTTTGCCGCAGTCTTGTCAGGCTTCGGCCTGTGCGTGGCCTGCGTATTATTCCTCCCTGCCGCTAATTTTGAAACTTGCAATCGCGCGGCGGGCGCGGAGGAGAAAATATGTCTGGTCATTCCCGAATCTTTCGGGCCGTACTGCTGTGCGGCCTGTCGCTTTGTTCTGCGCCACTCAGTATACATGCGGCGGATGCGCCGCTCAGTATTGTCGTGACCCCAACGCGCGTGGCGCAAACAGCGGATGAAACGCTGGCGTCCACCTCGGTTGTCACACGCAAGCAGATCGAACAGCGCCAGTCGCGCACAGTGGAGGATGCATTGCGCGGCCTGCCGGGGCTGGATTTCAGCAATAATGGCGGGCGCGGAAGGGCCACTCAGATTTTCTTGCGCGGCACGGAATCAGATCATGTGCTGGTGCTGGTGGATGGCGTAAAAATTGGTTCAGCAACACTGGGCACATCGCCGTTTGAGCATCTGCCGATAGGCCAGATCGAACGCATCGAAGTGGTGCGCGGGCCGCGCTCCAGCCTTTATGGTTCCGAGGCGCTCGGCGGCGTCATACAGATTTTCACCCGCAAGGGCGGCGGCGGACTTTCGCCATCATTCAGCGTAACCGGCGGCAGCCATGAAACCGGCGAGGCCACGATTGGCCTGTCGGGCGGCGGGGCAAACAGCTGGTTCAATCTCAGCGCCAGCGGCACAGACACCCAGGGCACCAATGCCTGTAGCGGCATTCTTAACCGGGCCGGGTGTTTCGTGAATGAGCCGGATGATGACGCCTATCGCAGCGTGTCGGGCAGTGCGCGCGCGGGCAGGAGGTTTGATAATGGCGCGGAGGTTGATGTGCATTTTCTGCGCGCCGAAAGTGAAAGTTTTTTTGACGGCAGTTTTGTCAATGAAGGCGAAAACATGCAGCAGGTGCTGGGCGGCACGGCGGGTTTTGCGCCGCATGAAATCTGGCGCGCTACACTGTCGGGCGGACGGTCCTGGGACTATTCGGATAATTTCCTGAATGGCGTCAAACGCAGCCGTTTTGACAGCAAACGCGATACGCTGTCGCTGCAAAATGATTTTACACTGGCGCCCCGCCATATTTTGACGGCAGGCGGTGATTTTCAGAAAGACCGGATTGCCAGCGATACCGCCTATCCGGTGACCTCGCGTGATAATTATGGCGTGTTTGGACAATATCAGGCGGGCCTGGGCCGGCATAACGCCACGATCAGCGCGCGCCATGATGACAATGAACAATTTGGCGGCAAGACCACCGGCAATGTGGCCTATGGTTTTGATTTTACCAGCGCGCTGCGGGCCACCGCCGCTTATGGGACGGCTTACAAGGCGCCTACTTTTAATGAGCTGTATTTTCCCTTTTTCGGCGACCCTGATTTACGGCCGGAAACGGCGCGCAGCGGTGAAATTGGCATCAGCGGCGTTCATGCATTGGGCGATGGGGGAAGTTGGGGCGTTAATCTGTTTGAAACACGGCTTAATAATCTGATCTCTTTTGACGCGGTACGCCGGCGCGCCGCCAATGTGGATGACGCCCGCATCCGGGGCCTGGAAATACAGGCCGACGCACTCTTGGCGGGCTGGACCACCCATGCTAACCTTACTTTCCTTGATCCGGAGAATCGTTCAGCCGGTGCCAATCGCGGCAAGGTGCTGCCACGCCGGGCGGAGGAAGCCTTGCGCATTGATCTGGACCGGGAATTTGGGCGCTTTGGCGTTGGGGCAAGTGTTCTGGCGGCTGGAAAACGCTATGACGATCTGGCCAATGGGGTTGAGCTGGATCGCTATGTCACGGTGGACTTGCGCAGCCAGTACAGGGTAACGGAAAAATGGGCCATTCAGGGGCGGGCGGAAAATCTGCTGGATCGCGACTATGAAACAGCGGCCTTCTTTAATCAGCCAGGGCGCAGCGTTTTCGTGACGCTCGCCTATCAGCATTGACAGGATACAGGGAAACCGGAACATGCAGAATATTGGACAGTCTCTAAAATCAAACCCGCTTACCGGGCTGGCGCTGCTGGCGGGGGTCATGCTGGCAACGCGCTTTAACCATTTTGGCAGCATCACGCATTTGCCCGATGCGTCGCTGGCGGTGTTTTTTCTGGCGGGTTTCTATCTGCGCCGTGCCGTCTATCTTGTGCCGCTGATGCTGCTGGCGGGCGGCATTGATTATCTGGCGACCCAGCATATGGGCGTCAGCGATTATTGCATCAGCCCGGCCTATGGCTTCCTGATCCCCACCTATGCCGCCATGTGGTATGGCGGGCGCTGGTATGCAGACCGGCACACGATGACAATGACAAGTCTCGCGCCGCTGGCAATTGCATTACTGACCGGCGCCAGCGTAGCGTTCCTGATTTCCAATGGCAGCTTCTATCTGTTCTCTGGCCGCTATCCGGACATGAGCTGGGCCGAATATGCGCATCGGGTGTCCATCTATTATATGCCTTATATGAGCGGGGCGATTTTCTATGTCGCGCTTGCGGCGCTGGCGCATATTGGCGTCACCCGCGTTGCCGCCGCCGCGGGTGACGCCGCACACTGATGAACGGCTCAGCCCCGCACACGGCCATGTATCTTGCCGCGGGGCTGGGCGAACGCATGCGCCCGCTGACCAATGACCGGCCAAAGCCGCTGGTGCCATTGGCTGGGCGGGTGTTGATTGATTACGCGCTCGACCGGCTGCGCGATGCCGGCGTGCAACGGGTGGTGATCAATCTGCATTATCTGGGCGGCATGATCCGCGATCATTTACGCGCGCGCCAACAGCCGGAAATTGTTTATTCCGACGAAAGCGATCACTTGCTTGGCCCGGGCGGCGGCGTTGTCAAGGCCCTGCCGCTGCTGGGAGAGCAGGCTTTTTTTGTGCATAATTGCGACAGTTTCTGGCGCGAAGATGGCGGGAATGTTCTGCGCGACATGGCGGCCCTGTGGGATGACGCCCGTATGGATGCGCTGCTGTTGCTGGCGCCGCTTGGCAATGCAAGCTGCTTTGAAGGGCCCGGCGATTATTTTATGAATTCAGATGGCGCGTTGCGCCGCAATCGCGCGAAGACCGATGCGCCCTATGCCTATTGCGGGGTTCAGATCGCCCATCCCAGACTGTTTGCAGACAGTCCGCAAGGCGCATTTTCCACTGTGCAGTTATGGGACCGCGCCGAGCAGGCCGGGCGTCTGTTTGGCATGGAACTGGACGCGCACTGGTTTCATACCGGTACGCCCGAGGCGCTGACCGCCGCAGAACAGTTTCTTCGCAGCACATAGCTGTGGAAGCGGGAAAAGCCCCGAAAATCTATACAATCCCCGCCGGGGTTCCGTTTGCCGATGCGCTGGCGCAGGGCATAGTTGCGCAATTTGCAGGCGCCGATCCGCTTACGCTCAGTGCTCTGACAGTTTTACTGCCGACCAGGCGGGCTGTGCGCGCGGTGCGTGAGGCTTTTTTGCGTGTCAGCGGAGGCGCCGCTATGCTGCTGCCGCAACTGCGCGCGCTGGGCGATACCGATGCGGATGATTTGTCTTTTGCAACCGAAGAAGGGGCTGAGATAGGGGGTGCGAGCGCGCTGGATCTGGCGCCGCCCATCGCGCCTATACGCCGGCAATTTTTGCTGATGCGGCTGATCAGCGCCTGGGGCAAGGCCCGCGCGGCGCAGTATCCGCCTGCGGCTGCGGCACGGCTGGCCGCTGAACTGGCGCGCTTTCTGGATCAGATCGAAAGTGAACAATTGACGCCGCAGCTGCAGCAGGCAGCCCTTGCCGCGCTGGCGCCCGAAAGCTTTGCGGCGCACTGGCAGGAAACGCTGGAATTTCTGAAAATTCTGACCACTTCCTGGCCTGAGATATTGCGCGAGGAAGCAGCAATGGACCCGGCGGCGCATCGCAATGCCATGCTGCATGCGCTTGGCGTGCGCTGGCGGGACACGCCTCCGGCAGCATCGGTCATTGCGGCGGGATCTACCGGCTCTGTGCCCGCGACGGCGCAGTTGCTGGAAGTCATCTCCTGCATGCCACAGGGCTGTGTGGTATTGCCGGGGCTGGATCAGGAAATGGATGAACAAAGCTGGCGCGCGCTGGAGACGGATCCGGGGCATCCGCAATCCGGCCTGGCGCGGCTGCTGGCGCGTCTGGGTGTCCCGCGCGAAGCGGTGCGCGGCTGGCCGGGTCATCACTTTACCGCCAATCCCGCGCGCATAGCGTTATTGCGCGAGGCGCTGCGCCCTACGGAGACCACGGATGCCTGGCGTGAAGCAGGGCAGCGGTTGCGCCCAGATCTGGACGCTGCGTTGCAGGGGCTTTCCCGCATTGAGGCCCCCGCACCGCGTGAAGAAGCCGCAAGCATCGCGCTTGCCATGCGCGAGGTTCTGGAAACTCCCGGTAAAACCGCCGCCCTGGTGACGCCGGATCGTGGCCTGGCGCGGCGTGTGGCGGTGGAGCTAGGCCGTTGGGGTATAGAAGCCGATGATTCAGCGGGCATACCGCTGACGCAAACACCGGTGCTGGTTTTTATCCGCGCCCTGGCCGCAATGCTGGCGGAGGATTTTGCGCCTATTCCCCTGCTGGCTGCGAACAAGCATTTTTTTGCGGCGGCCGGCATGGCTCCGGCGCAATGGCGCGCGGTGACGCGGGATTTTGAATTGCGGGCATTGCGCGGCCCGCGCCCGGCCCCAGGCATTGCGGGGCTGAAGGCGGCCACGGGAGATGAAACCGCGCATGAATTTACCGTGCGGCTGGCGCAATGCGCGGCGCCCCTGATCACATGTACGCAGCAGGGTAATTGTCCGTTCACTGATTATATTGACACACTTATTGAAACTGCGGAAAATTTTGCCGCGACTCCGGACGAAGCGGGTGCGGCGCGGCTGTGGCGCGGCGATGATGGCGAGGCGGCGGCAAGGTTTTTTGCCGATCTGCGCGAGCATGCGGAACTTTGCGAAAGCATGCCCGCCGCAGCGTACCCGGCTCTGCTGGACGCGCTGCTGGAAGGGCAGGCGGTGCGTCCGCGTTATGGCCTGCATCCCAGGCTGTTTATCTGGGGCCCGCTGGAGGCGCGCCTGCAACATGCAGATCGCGTCATTCTGGGCGGCCTGAACGAAGGCGTGTGGCCGGCAACCGCCAATGCCGACCCGTGGCTAAGCCGCCCGATGCGTAAAAAATTCGGCCTGCCTGCGCCCGAACGCCGCATCGGGCTGGCGGCGCATGATTTTGTGCAGGCGGCCAGCGGCCCGGATGTTATTCTAAGCCGTTCACGAAAACAGGATGGCGCCCCGGCCGCACCTTCGCGCTGGTGGCTGCGCATTGAAAATCTGCTGACGGGAATGGACGCGCAGTCTGCGCTTGCGGGAAATATTCCGTGGACGGATTGGGCGGCGGCGCTGGACAGGCCGGCAAGCGTGCCACCTCAGCTTGCGCCCCGGCCCCAACCGCCCGTTTCGCGCCGCCCGCGCAGTCTTTCGGTTAGCGATATTATGGTTCTGATCCGCGATCCCTATGCGATTTATGCGCGCCATGTGCTGGGGTTGCGGGTGATTGATCCGCTGGATTCGGAAATTGGCGCTGCGGAGCGCGGCACTGTCATTCATAATATTCTGGAAAAATTTGTGCGCGCCCATCCCGGGGCATTGATTCTGGATGATCTGGCGGATTTACGGGCCATTGGCCGCCAGCATTTTGATGCAATGCTGACGCGCCCTGGCGTGCGCGCATTCTGGAAGCCGCGTTTTGATGATATTTCCGGATGGTTTTTGAACTGGGACATGCTTAACCGTCAGTCCGGCGCCTTGCCAATAGCGCTGGAGGTTAAGGGAGAGCGGGAATTTACGGCGCCTGCCGGGCCGTTCAAGATACGCGCGACGGCGGATCGCATCGACCGTCTCGCTGGCGGCGGGCTTGCCATTTATGACTATAAAACGGGTTACAATCCCAGTGATAAACAAATCAAAGCGGGCTTTGCGCCGCAATTGCCGCTTGTAGGGGCCATTGCCCAGGCTGGCGGATTTACGGGCATTGCAGCGGCGGAGGTGGCGAAGCTGGCGCTATTGCGCATTCGCGGCATTGAACAGCCCGGCAAAGAAGATCCGATCGGGATTGAAAATATCGAAACCGCCTGGCAGGGGCTGCGCGAACTGATTGCGAGTTTTGATGATCAGTCTACGGCCTATGTTTCGCGCCGCGCCCCGATGTTCATGGGCGGCATCGGCCCCTATGATCATCTGGCGCGGGTCAAGGAATGGTCAGGCGCCGCCAATGGGGATGAAGAATGAATATAGCGGCAGCAAAACAGGCCTCGCTGGAGCAGCGTGAAGCCGCCGATCCTGCCGCCTGTGTGTGGGTCAGCGCCAATGCAGGCACCGGAAAAACCCATGTGCTGATCGACCGGGTGACGCGGCTGCTGCTGGAAGGGGCTGATCCGGGCCGCATTCTGTGCGTGACATTCACCAAGGCGGCGGCGGCGGAAATGGAAGCGCGCCTGTTTCGCAGGCTGGGCGAATGGGCTACGCATGATGATAGCCGGTTGCTTGCAGAAATACAGGCATTGCAGCACGGAAGCTTTGACGCAGAGGCGTTGCGCCGCGCGCGTAAACTGTTTGCGCGCGCGCTGGAAACTCCGGGCGGGCTGAAAATCCGCACCATCCACGCATTTTGTGAAAGCCTGCTGCGCCGCTTTCCGCTGGAGGCTGGAGTGGTGCGGCATTTTGAAGTGCTGGATGACCGCACGGCGTTTGAATTGCGCGCTCAGGCGCGCACCCAAGTGCTGGCCGATGCGCAAACCGGCGCGGATCCCGTACTGCGCAGTGCGCTGGAACAAATGGTGCGGCTGATTGATGAGCCGGTGTTCACGGGTCTTGCCGATGAGATGTTGCGCCAGCAGCGTCAGGGCGATGATGAAAGTCTGGAAAGGCTTGAGGCCGCGCTGTTCCGCTGGCTTGGCCTGCCGGGATTGCAATTTGCCGAAGATATCATCGCGGAATTTGCACATGCATTGCCCGCCGATGCCCTGCGCCGTGCGGCATCCGCCCTGCAAAATGGATCGGAGGCTGATCAGGGGCGGGCGTCACGAATTCTGGAATATCTGACCTGTCCGGATGCGGTGGCGGGGTTCGCGGCCTATCAATTGATTTTTCTTACCAAAGATGGCGATCCCAGAAAATCGCTCATCACCAAGCCCGCGCAAAAACATGATGCGCAGGCATTGCCGATTCTGGAAAATGAGGCGCAACGGGTTCTGGCGCTTGTCCAGACATTGCGCGCGCAGAAAGTGGCGCTGGCAAGCATTGCCGCCCTGCGCACGGGTGCTGCTGTGCGCAGGGCTTATCAGAACGCCAAACGCGCCCGCTCTGCCCTGGATTATGACGATCTCATTGATCACACGCGCCATGTTTTGAAAAGCGCGGGCGCGGCATGGGTGCATTATAAGCTGGATGAGGGGCTGGATCATATTCTGGTGGACGAGGCCCAGGACACCAGCCCGGAACAATGGGAAATCATCCGCTATCTGAGCGATGAATTTTTTTCAGGCCGCGACGGGCGCGTTGAGATCCGTGAAAATCAAAACAAGGGGCCCCGCACTCTGTTTGCAGTAGGCGATGAAAAGCAGTCCATTTTCAGCTTTCAGGGCGCCAATCCGGCGTCTTTCGCCACCATGCGCAAGTTTTTTTCGGCGCTGGCGCGCGATGCGGGTCTGTTATGGCGCGATATTTCACTTCAGAAGTCTTTTCGCTCAACCGGAGAGGTGCTGGGCGCAGTTGACGCTGTATTCGCCAGGCCCGAAGCAAGCAAGGGATTGTCTGCGGATGACGCCATTGTGCGCCATATTGCCAGCCGTACGGGCCAGCCGGGACGCGTGGAAATCTGGCCGCCCGTTGAACATGTCATGACGGATGATCCGAGCCCCTGGGACGCGCCAGTGGATGCGCCACAGCGATTCAGCCCGCGCGCGAAAATGGCGGCGCGGGTGGCGGGGCATATTGCCGGCCTGCTGCGCGATGGGCATGTTATGCCATCCACTGAAAAACAGGTGCGCCCGGATGATATTATCGTGCTGGTTCGTACACGGAATGAATTTTTTGACGAATGTATCCGGCAGCTGAAATTGCTGAATATTCCAGTTGCAGGCGCCGACCGGATGCAGCTGCTGGATCAGCTCGCGGTGATGGATCTGATCGCAATCGGGAATTTTGTGCTGATGCCGGAGGATGATCTGACCCTGGCGGTGGTGCTGCGCAGCCCGTTTGCGAATGTCAGCGAGGAACAGCTGTTTGATCTGGCGCATGACCGCCAGGGTCAAACCCTGTGGCAGGCGCTGCGTGCGCGCCGCACCGCCTGTGCGGCATATGAAAGCGCTGCGGCTTTGCTGACACATTTGCTGGCGCGAGCCGGCACGGTGCCGCCATATGAGTTTTTTGCGCATCTGCTTGGGCCGCTGGGCGGACGGCGGAATTTACTGGCGCGGCTGGGCGCGGACGCCAATGACGGAATCGATGAATTTCTGTCGCTGGCGCAACAGTTTGAACGCATGCATCCGCCTGGTTTGCAGGGCTTTCTGCATTGGCTGGGCGCCTCACAAACCCAGATCAAGCGCGATATGGAACAGGATGCGGGCGCGGTGCGGGTGATGACGGTACATGGCGCCAAAGGGCTTGAGGCGCCCATCGTCTATCTTCCCGACACCTGTTCCATGCCGGATGGCAAACTCGCGCCAAGGCTGATCCCGGTTGAGGGAGAAGATTTTTTCGTGTGGCCGGTGCGCAAGGAAAATGACGATCCCGCAACGGCCGCGATGCGTGAACGCGCCCTGGAGGCGCAAAGGGATGAATATCGCCGTCTGCTATATGTCGCCATGACACGCGCAAAGGATTGGCTGTTTATTGGCGGATATAAGGGCCGCAACGCGCTGCCCGATGGCTGCTGGTACCGGTTGATCGAAACGGCGCTGCAACCGCTGGCGCAAAGTGTAGAACTGCGCTGGTCTGAGAAAGAGAAAGAGCAGGGCCTGCTTATTGCCGCACCCGGCGCCGAGGCGGTTCAGGCGCCGCCCGTTATGGCGCGGCCACCGGCGCCTGCGCTGCCGGATTGGGCATGGCGCAACGCGCCGCCGGAGCCGCTTCCGCACCGCCCGCTTGCCCCCTCGCGGCTTGGTGCGGACGATATGCCGGCAAACTCGCCGCGCGGCGGCGCTGATTCTGAAATCAGGTTCAGGCGTGGGCGGCTGATCCATTTTCTGCTGCAATATCTGCCCGATATTGCACCGGAAAAGCGGGAGGCAACGGCACGGCGTTATCTTTCGCAGCCGGCCTTTGCCCTTTCGCAGGCCGCGCGCGAGGACATGATCGCGCAGGCCCTGGCGGTGCTTGCATTTCCCGGATTTGCGCCGGTGTTCGGCCCCGGCAGCCGTGCGGAAGTTTCTGTTGCGGGACTTGTTCCTGCTTTGGGGGCTGGCACCGCAATTTCCGGACAGATTGACCGGCTGCTGATTACCGCCCAGGAAGTGCTGATTGTGGATTTCAAAACCCATCGCCCGCCGCCTGTGACGCCTGAGGCCGTTCCCGGCATTTATGTGCGGCAAATGGCGGCATACCGGGCGGCATTGCGCATGATTTACCCCAATCACCGGGTAGGCTGCGCATTGATCTGGACTGATATCCCGCTTTTGACGCCATTATCAGAGGCGCAGCTTGACGATGCCGCCCGTCCTTCCTAGATTAGGCTACACATCATTCATTCAGGACAGAATCACCATGTCAACGACCACCGTCACCGATGCAAATTTTGAAAAAGACGTGATTAACGCTGCCGGCCCGGTGCTGGTGGATTTCTGGGCGGAATGGTGCGGCCCCTGCAAGCAGATTGCTCCCGCGCTGGAAGAGCTGTCGAACGAGATCAAGGGGCTGACAATCGCAAAGCTGAATGTCGATGATAATCCCGGCATGGCCGCGAAATACGGCGTGCGCGGCATTCCGACAATGATGATCTTTCAGCATGGCCAGGTTGCCGCCACCAAGGTTGGTGCCCTGCCCAAGAGCAAGATCGAGGAATGGATTAAATCCTCGATCTGATCTCCCTTAAAATGCGTTTGCGGCATATTCGGGCTGGCGCAGCAATTCACCGGCTGTGACGCTGTCGGCGCTGATCTGCGCCTTCAGACTGTCTATGCCGTCAAATTTGCGCTCAGCCCGGATAAATTCGACGAATGATATCCGCAGCCTTCGGCCATATAAATCCCCGGAGAATGCGAACAGGTTCACCTCCAGCATGACTTCCTGTTTGTCAAATGTCGGACGCAGGCCGATATTGGCAACGCCGTTATAGATTCCGGCGTCAGGGCCATCCATCAGTTCGGCCCGCACGGCATAGACGCCATGCCTGGGTTCGATGCAATCATCCAGGCGGATATTTGCGGTCGGAAAGCCAATGGTCCGGCCGCGCCTGTCCCCGCTCAGCACGGGGCCTTCGATGCTCCACCAGCGCCCGAGTAATTCTGCCGCCCGGCGGGGCCGACCCTCCTGCAAATGCGCACGGATGCGGGACGAGGAATAAGGCTCGCCCGAGGAGGTGGTTTTAACCGCATTGATGACGCTGACGCCAAAGCCTGCTTTTTCTCCTTCGCGCCGTAAAAAGGATACATCGCCATCTCGGTTCTGGCCAAAGCGGAAATCATAACCAACGACTATATGGCTGACCCCCAGTCCTTCAACCAGAATGCGGATAACGAAGTCCTGTGCCGGGCGCGTGGCCAGTCTTCCGTCAAATTTTTCGACATAAAGCAGGTCGATCCCCGCCGCCGCCAGCAGGCGGGTCTTTTCAGCCAGGGGCGTCAGCCGGAAGCGGGGGGCCTCAGGATGAAAGAACTCTCTGGGGTGGGGCTCAAACACCAATGCGCCCAGGGGGCGGCCCCTGGCGCGCGCGATTTCCGCCGCTTCCGCCAGTACGGCGCGATGCCCGATATGCACGCCATCAAAATTACCAATCGCAACAACCGCACCCCGGCATTCAGGCGGCAACTGCGTAATATCCTGCACCAGGCGCATGTCAGCCCTTTTTTTCTTTTCAATCTTTTCAGCCTGAAACTCATACACGAGCCGGGCCATAGGCTCAAGAACAAGCAAATTTCCGCGCCTGTTGCACGAAATATACGTCAATTCTGCATGCGGTTAACATTTTCTTCAATAAACATTTCTATTGTCACCACAGCGGCGGACGAAGGGCAAAGCGCCTTGCGGGGCTGATCTGTTAACGGTTGCAGACTGAGGGAATACAAAATGGCTGTAGATTTATCGATGCAGGTGCTTGTAGTCGATGATTATAAGACGATGATCCGCATCATCCGTAATCTGCTGAAGCAATTGGGATTCGAGAATGTCGACGAGGCGGAAGATGGCTCTGCTGCGCTGGCGAAGATGCGCTCCAAGCAATATGGTCTGGTGATTTCCGACTGGAATATGGAACCCATGACCGGGTTTGAATTGCTGAAGGAAGTCCGCGCTGATGAACGCCTGAAGGAAACGCCCTTCATCATGGTGACCGCAGAATCCAAAACCGAAAATGTTGTGGCGGCGAAAAAGGCCGGTGTAAATAATTACATCGTGAAACCGTTCAATGCCGCCACGCTCAAGGGCAAAATGGCCTCCGTTCTGGGTGATTTTTAACTTAATCACCACATCATCACATCACGATGTCACAATATCTGTTTTGTGACAGGAACGGGGAAAGTTATGGCGATCAATACTGCTGAACTGCCGAGACGGATAGATGAACTCGTGCAGCTGCTTCGCGGCCGTGATGAGCGGGCAATCTCGCTGGTGGATGTCGCATCTGTCACGGGCATTCTTATCTCCACCATGCAGGCGTATTTTTCGTCCATTGATACGAAAATATATACCGAGTTCGCCGATCTCTCGAAATATATAGATCAGGCCCGCAAGGATATCGCCTCATTGCAACCGGCCGATCTTAGCGGCGCGTACATTCCCCGCGCCGGCCAGGAACTGGAAGCCATCGCGGAATCCACCGAAGAAGCGACAAACGCGATCATGGAAGCGGCGGAAGAAATCATGGCTGCAGACACCAGTGATCCGCAGGCCTATCAGGAACTTGTCAATGCCGCTGTGATGCGAATTTTTGAAGCCTGTTCGTTTCAGGACATTACCGGGCAACGCATCAGTAAAGTGGTCGAAACCTTCACCTATATTGAAACGCGCCTCAATAAGGTCGCCAAACTTGTTGAAGGTGTAGAAGGCATTGAACCGGTGGAAATTCCGGAGGAAATCGCTGCCCAACGCCGCAAGCGCGAACAAATTCTGAACGGGCCGCAACTGAAAGGCAATGGCAAGGATCAAACCGAAATAGATGCGCTGATGGCGGGCGATGCGCCTTCTTCGGACGCCGCCACGCTCAAAACCGTGGTGAAAATCGCTGATAAGGCTAACGCCAAGGCGCCAGCCAGGGCCGCTGTGCAGGCTGAATCTGCAAGTTCGGATCAGAACGATATTGACGCCATGTTCAATTAACCTGGTCCGGGATCGTCTGCGGGGCGGAAGCTTTGTGGATGATCGCCCGGCCTAAAACAGCGGCGCGCCAAAAAACAGGCCGTGAAAAGCCACCAGCACGGTAACCGCCAGCACAGCTGCGACAGGCCGCCACCAGCCGATTTCCTGAGAGACAAATTGATTGCGTCCGCGCAGGATAGCCGCAAAAGGCAGGACCGAGGTGGCGTCGGCAAAATTTTTCCACTGGCCGGTAAATGCCTTTGCTTTTTTGCTGTCGATCAGCCAGGGGCCAAGGGCGGCCAGAACAAAGAATGTGCCGAACAGGGCCAGCGATGCCGTATCAGGGTTCAGCACCATATGGGCCAGGGCCCAGATCGCAAGCCCGACCATAAAAGGATGCCGCGTCACACGCACAATGCCGCGCGCCGGAGACTCCGAGGCCAGCAGTTTTTCCTGATCAACCGTGGTGGGATTGGGGCTGAGCGCCCCCAGAACTGCGAGCCACAGCCCGGCCATTGCGCCAATTACGGCCAAAAACAGCAGCCACGCCGGCGGCAGCCCCAGTTCCACACGATCCGCCTGCATATAGGCCCAGATCAGCCAGCCGATACCGGCAAAGGACAACAGCGAAAACAAACCCAGATAAAGCCGGTCGCCGATGCGCGCGATCAGCCAGCCGCGCAACGGCGTACTGGAAATAAAAACATGTATTCCGATAAAAAACAAACCCGCCGCAACCAGCATCGCCATCCCGCGTTCCTCCTCTGCTAACGGTTAAACCTCACTGTCATTGATGGGCCAATATTGCTGGACCACATTTCGTCCGGCCTGAGTCAGGCGGCAGACCAGCCAGTCGGGCTTGACGGGATTGGCAAACCAATGTTCGGCCCATTTGTTTGCCAGGCAGATCTGTATGATGGCGGGATTGATTTCCTGTCCACGCCGGTCAAACAAAGGAAGTTTCCCTCCCGGCTCAAACATGCCGCGCCGCAAATAGGACAGTTCGGCGCGTGAAGGAACCGCTGGCGCCGCAATGTGCGCAGCCTGATCGGATATCGGTACGTCAATTCTCCGGTTCATTCTCTGGCTGATTCCCTGGCCGCGGCCTTTGCACGTGCATCCGTTTCGCGCAGGGTCCACTCTACCGCGCCGCGCATCACCTTGCCCAGAGTTTCGTCGAAGCTTTGCACGATGGCGGTGATTTCTTTGCCGGATGATGGCTCTATCTGATCAAAAGTCCGCGAGGCGACAATCCGGGCCTCTGGCATTTTGATCAATTTGACATTCAGCCGCACATGAATATTGGGTAACGCGCTTGCTTCAGTATATTCGGCCTGAAATTCGCGTAACTCGCTCTTGACGCTGAAATCAGGGCGCAGCCCGATGGACTGGCGCCCGACCGAGACAATTTTTCCGGTATTTTCAAACGATTCCACCAATAAAATCTGAACCATGCGCGGCCCGCGATCCACCCAGCGCGCGCCGGCGAAATATTTGATCTCCAGCGGTCTTGGGCGCAGTGCAACGCGATCCGTATCGATCCCCCGAGCCGAGCTCGGCTCCTCCACCACCAATTGCAAATCAACCCTGGGCAGCGTTTCGTCAAAGCTGCTTTTGGGAGACAGATCATAAATATCCGGCGCGGGGCCGCTGCCGGGAAGCTTGAAACCGCATGCGGATAATGTGACGCCAGCCGCAATCAGGGCCATAGCCGCGCGCGCATATGCATGTCCTGTTTTCATTGCGCCTGAAACTCCGATGCCGAGTTGCCAAGAAAAAAGCGCGCCGGATCGCTTTCCAGACGTTGCGCCACACGATCCAGGGTGGTCACCAATTGCCGCGCCTCAACCACAAAGGTTGCAAATTCACGCAGCCCCCGGTCGCCAAAATTATTGATCGCCAGCTTGTTATCCTTGACGATGCCGTTCAACTCTCTGGTCAGGCTGGTGGCCTCGTTCAGAAATTTGTGTACGTCCGTGTTCAGCGTGGTCTCGGCCTGCATGCTCAACCGGTCCAGCCGCGCCGTCAGGGCATTCAGATTGCCGGAAACTTCCGAAAAATCGCGGCTCATTTTACTTGTGTTGAGAATCATCTCGTTGATTTCCGCGGACCGGCCGGCGATGCTGCCGCTGACTGCTTCGGTGCTTTTCAAAATGCTGGCGATAGATTTGCGGTTATCCGTGTCTACAATCATGCTCAGCCGCTCTATTAGCACAGCCGCGTTCTCCAGAAGGCGCGGCGCGCCCGCAAACAATTCATCCAGGCCTGATTTTCCAGATGCGATAATCGGCACTTCCTGATCGGGTTTCAGGGCCAGCGGCGGGGCATCCGGATCACCACTGCTGATCTGCACGAACAGCACGCCGGTAATGCCAAAAAACTCCAGGCTGGCGACCGATCCGGAATTAATGGGCGTGTTGGCGTCAATTTCAATCCGGACACGGACAAATTTGGGATCTTTTTCATAAATCCGCAGTTCAGTGACCTGACCGACGCGCACGCCCTGATAACGCACATCGCCTGCAATATTCAGCCCGGTCACAGAGCCGTCGAACAAAATATCATAGCTTGCCAGGCGCTGATCAATTTCGGTCTTGGCCAGCCACAGAATGAAACCGAAGGCCGCCACGATCACAGCCAGGGTAAAAGCCCCGATCAGAATGTGATTCGCCTTTGTTTCCATCTAACTGCCACACTTTCTAACTGTTATACTTTCTAACTGTTACACTTTCTAACTGTTACTCTTTCGCCTGTATGGCCGCGCGTCCGCGCGGGCCGCGGAAATATTCCCTTACCCAGGGATGATCATATTCTAGCATCTGCTTCATATTTCCCGCCACGATAACATGTTTTTCAGCCATGACCGCTATGCGATCGCAAATGGCATGCAGGCTGTCCAGATCATGCGTGACCATGAATACGGTTAATCCAAGGGCCTGGCGCAATTCCTGGATCAAGGCGTCAAACGCCGATGCCCCGATGGGATCAAGTCCTGCCGTGGGTTCATCCAGAAAGACGATTTCCGGATCCAGCGCCAAAGCCCGCGCCAGGCCTGCGCGCTTGCGCATGCCGCCGGACAGCTCCGATGGATATTTGGCGCCGGCATCCGGCGGCAGCCCAACCATGGCAATCTTCATGGCGGCGATTTCCTGCATCAGGTTCAGGGGCAAATCCAGATGTTCGCGCATCGGAACTTCGATATTCTGCGCGACCGTCAACGAGGAAAACAGGGCGCCATTCTGGAACAGCACGCCCCAGCGGCGCTCCAGGGCCCGCCTTTCCGGAAAAGGCAGCGCCGCAAGATCCTGGCCAAAGACCTTGATGGTTCCCCCCAGGGCAGGGTTCAGGCCGATGATGGTGCGCAGTAATACGGACTTGCCCGTGCCCGATCCGCCGACAATGCCCAGCACTTCACCCCTGTACACATCCAGATCCAGCCCGTCATGGATACACACGGGCCCAAAGCCGGTGCGCAGTCCCCGGATGGAAATGACGGCCTCGTGCTGCGGCGGATGCGTGCTCAAAATTTTATCACCGCAAAATAAATGGAAAATGCCGCATCCACGACGATGACCACGAAGATCGCGTGCACCACAGAGCGGGTGGTCAGACGCCCGACGGATTCTGCGCTGCCTTCAACCTGAAATCCCTGAAAACAGCCGATCAGGCCGATCATCAGTGCGAAGAATGGCGCCTTGATAATGCCAACCCAGAAATGCGCCAGCGGCACCCATTCATTCAGCCGCTGCAAATACAGGCCCGGCGTGATGTCCAGTACAATCCAGCACATCAGCGCGCCCCCGAACAGGCCCATAATATCGGCAATAAATCCCAGCATCGGAAGCGCGATGATCAGCGCCAAAACCCTGGGCAATACCAGGATTTCCATCGGGTCCAGCGCCAAAGTGCGCATGGCGTCGATTTCCTCGTTCAGTTTCATTGATCCGATCTGCGCCGTGAAGGCGCTGCCGGACCGGCCCGCAACAATGATCGCGGTCAGCAGAATGCCGATCTCGCGCAGGACCGAAATCGCGACCAGTTCGACGGTAAATATTTCCGCCCCGAACTGGCGCAATTGCGTCGCCCCCTGATAGGCCAGCACGACGCCGATCAGAAACGATATCAGCGAAACGATGGGTACCGCATTAAAACCGATAGCCTCCAGATGATAGATCATTGGCGTCCAGCGAAACCGTGATGGCTGCTGGATGGCGCGCCCCAGCGTCATCATGGTCAGTCCCAAAAACCCCAGCAGCGCCCGTGCTTCCAGGACGGCTGCGGTAATGCCCTGGCCAATTTCCGCCAGCACCCAAAGTGCGGTATTCACCGGGGGCGGCGTATCCGGACCGGGCCTGTCATTGGCTTCGGCCCGCGCCAGCAGGGCCGCGTGCCCGGATTGTGCATTGCTGAATTCAACCTGCATGCCTGCGGCACGCAGCTCCCTTGCGCTCCGGTACAATATCCAGGCTCCGGCCGTGTCGAGCCGTTCCAGTCCGCCAAGATCGAACACCACACGCTGTTGGCCGGAGGGCCGCCAGTTGCGCAAAACTGTATCGGCCGCCGCCAGTCCGGAAATGACCCAGTTCCCCCGGATGGCGGCCATCGCGCCAATTGCGGATTGGGAAAACTGAACAGCCGCCCCGGCCGTCCCGGCATCCGCTGCCGGGACGTGCGGCGGGCTGTGCGCGTCCTGCACCTCACTCATGTAAAATCCATTCGCCGGTTATCTGAAAAGCAACCCTGCCCATCATGCACAGCTTTTGCGGCAGATGAAACCTGAACACGAAGAAAACCGTGCCGCCTGCGTGTTGCGGCCAGCTTTATCTGAATACCACGGTCTTGTTGCCGTTCAGAAACACCCGGTTCTCCGCCAGCCAGCGCACCGCGCGGGCCAGCACCTGGCTTTCAACATCGCGTCCGGCTGCGGCCATGGCTTCGCTGGTATAGGAATGGTCAATGCGCTCCACCATCTGCTCGATGATCGGGCCTTCATCCAGATCAGGTGTAACGAAATGCGCCGTCGCGCCGATCAGCTTGACGCCACGCGCATGCGCCTGCCGGTAAGGCTGGGCGCCCTTGAAGCTGGGCAGGAAGGAATGATGAATATTAATCGCCCGGCCTTGCAGCTCGGCGCATAATTCCGGGGACAGAATTTGCATGTAACGCGCCAGCACGACGAAATCGGCTTTGGTCTGGGCGATAATGTCGCGCAGGCGCGCTTCTGCACCGGCTTTATTATCCTTGTCGGCCGGCACATGCAGAAATGGAATTTTGTGCCACTCCGCAAGCGGCGCCAGATTCATATGGTTGGAGACAATGGCTGGAATATGCACCGGCAGCGCGCCCGTGCGGTGGCGGTACAGCAGATCATTCAGGCAATGATCGGATTTTGACACCATGATCAATGCCGATGGCCGCAGCGCACAATCATGCAGCGTCCAGCGCATGCCAAACCGTATGGCGGCGGGCTCGAAAGCCCGGCCAAAGGCCGCCCGGTTAAACTCGGGATTGCGCGCCTCAAAAGCGGTACGCATAAAAAAATGCCTTGTGTCCGGATCGCCAAAATGATGCGAATCGGTAATGAACAGGCCGCAATCCGCCAGCACACCGGCCACGGCGGCAACAATGCCCATCTGGTCCGGGCAGGAAACAGTAAGAATATAGCTGGCTTTTCTGGTGTTCATCGCTGGATTTTGCGTCCTGTGCACGCTTTTGAAATGACAGGTCACAGGAATGCCAAAAGCACTTCCGGGTCAAGAACGAATCCTGCGTCGGCGCGGCACCCCGGGGCCGGCCCGGCTTCATCCGGCACGGCCAAAGAAAAACATCCGGCTCTATTTAAACAGTTGTTGCACTAGTATATGATTCGGCCTGGCGCTATAGCTGCCCTATGGAAACCGCGTATGAAGCCGAAAAAGTCCTTGCCCAGCCGTAAAGCCTCAATTCCGGACCAGGATCAGGATTTGGCCGCCGCCCGTCATGTGCTGGACACGGGCGCGCGGGCGCTGCTGTCGCTTGCCGAGCGGCTGGATGGAACATTTATCGCGGCGCTGGATATTCTGGACAAGGTGCAGGGCCGGGTCATTGTCAGCGGTATGGGCAAAAGCGGGCATATCGCCCGTAAAATAGCTGCAACCTTTGCCTCTACCGGCACACCGGCGCAATTCATTCATCCGGCCGAGGCAAGTCATGGCGATCTGGGCATGATCACCCGGGCCGATGCCTGCCTGATCCTGTCCAATTCCGGAGAGACGCCGGAACTGGGCGATATGATCGCGCATACGCGGCGTTTTGGCATTCCTCTGATCGGCATTGCCCGCAATCCGCAAAGCACCCTGCTAACGGCGTCGGATGTGGCGCTGGTTCTGCCGCCATCGCCGGAGGCTTGCCCGATGGGCCTGGCCCCGACAACCTCCACCACGGCGTCGCTGGCGCTGGGTGATGCGCTGGCGGTTGCGCTGATGCAGCGCAAGGGATTTTCCGCCGATGATTTCCGATTGCTGCATCCGGGCGGCCAGATCGGTAAATCGCTGCTGCGGGTTTCAGATATCATGCATACCGGCGGCGATCTGCCGCTGGCTAGCCTGGATATGCCTATGAGTGATGTGCTGATAGTCATGACCCGGCAGCGCTTCGGCTGCGCCGGGATAATCGGGCCCGATGGCGGCCTTGCCGGTATTATCACGGATGGGGATTTGCGCCGTCACACCATCACGGGTGATTTACTGCAATGTACCGCCGCGCAGATCATGACACCCGGCCCCAAAACCATTCATCAGAACGCGCTGGCCGCCGAGGCGCTGGGATTGATGGCCGGCTCGATTACCTGCCTGTTTGTCACCCCGCTTCCGGGCGGCGGCGCGCAGGCGCCGGTCGGAATTGTCCATATTCATGACTGCCTGCGGGCCGGTATTCTTTGATGGCTGATATGGCGCTGGATTCAGACAGCCCGCATGACTGGCGCCGGGCCCGCGCGCTGCCGGGCGGGGCCGAGGATCCGCGCCGCCGCTTCATTATGCGGCTGGTGAAATATGTGCTGCCTGCCATTGCGCTGGCATTTCTGGCGCTGATGATTGCCTGGCCCCGGCTGTTTGAGGAAGAAAGCAAGTTCGAACTGACCACCGCCGAAATTGCGGCAGTGAAGGACGATCTGCGTATGAACAGCCCGCGCTTTACCGGCATGGGGGCAGATGACCGTCCCTATATGGTCACGGCCGATTCCGCTGTGCAGGATGTCAATGATCACGAGCTGGTCCGGCTGGACAGATTGCAGGCCGATATGTCGATGCAGGATGGCTCCTGGCTGTCGGTGAATGCGCGCAACGGGATGCTGCATAACGGCCTGCAAACCCTGCAACTGGACGGGCAGATCGAAGCTTATTCCGATATGGGCTATGCATTTTACACCGAAAGCGCACAGATTGATCTGGATGCCGGCACGATGGCGGCGGATCGCCCGGTACGGCTGCAAGGGCCATATGGCCATCTGCGCGCCAACGCCATGCGCGCCACCAACCGGGGGCAGAACTTGCATTTTGCCGGTGATGTCAAGGTTATTGTGTATCCGCGCGCGGGAGAGTCCGGATGATGCGGGCCACGCCCTTGCGCTGCTGCATTCTGGCCCTGCTGCTGGCGCCGGGTCCGTTTGCCGGCGCCGCACGCGCGCAAGCGGCGGCGCCTGTGATAGATTTCAAACATGACTCCTCCCAGCCAATCGAAATCACGGCGGATACGCTGGATGTCGCCCAATCCGACCAGACCGCGATCTTTTCCGGCAATGTTGTTGCGATCCAGGGAGAATTACGGTTGGGTTCTGACACTTTGCGGGTTTATTATCGCGGCGGCGCGGAACGCAGTGCGGATCAGGGCGCGATATCCCGGCTGGACGCCATCGGTGCGGTCGCGGTCAGTTCGCCGGGCGAAACAGCGAGCGGTGAATGGGCCGTCTATGATGTCGATAAGGGACAGATTACAATGGGCGGTAAAGTGGTGCTGACCCGGGGCGAAAATATATTGCGTGGCGAGCAATTGGTGATTGATCTGGAAACCGGTCAAAGCCGCATCATTGGCGCCAAGGAGCAGGGCGGGCGCGTTAAAGGGCTGTTCGTACCGGCTAAAAAGCCGTAATCGGGGTAAAGAGGCAGACATGACACAGGTTAAACCGGCGCCTACAAACACCCAGCCCGCGTCGGGACCAAGGCTGGTTCTGGAAAATTCCGGCCTGGTTGTCGAACGTATCGGCAAGGGCTTCAACAAGCGCCCGGTGGTGCGCGGCGTCAGCCTGAATTTACAGCGTGGAGAAGTCGTTGGCCTGCTGGGGCCCAATGGCGCCGGTAAAACCACCTGCTTTTACATGATTACGGGCCTCATTCCGGTTGATTCAGGCACCATATCGCTGGATGGGCATGATATTACCCATCTGCCGATGTACCGGCGGGCGCGCCTGGGTATTGGCTATCTGCCGCAGGAGGCGTCCATCTTTCGCGGCCTGACGGTCGAGATGAATATTCGCGCAGTGGTTGAAATGGTTGAGGCGGACGTCTCAAGACGCGAAGCTATTGTGGATGATCTGCTGGGGGAATTTTCTATCACCCATCTGCGCCGGACCCCGGCCCTGGCCCTTTCGGGGGGCGAGCGCCGCCGTGTTGAAATTGCCCGCGCGCTGGCGACCAGACCGGCTTTTATGTTGCTGGATGAACCCTTTGCGGGTATTGACCCTATTGCAATTGGGGATATAAGAGAGCTGGTTGGGCATATCAAAGCGCGCGGCATCGGGGTTCTGATCACCGATCATAATGTTCGCGAAACCCTGGATTTAATTGATCGCGCCTATATTATCCATGAAGGGCAAGTACTTATGGAAGGCAAGCCGGACGAGATTGTCGGTAATGCGGATGTCAGGCGGGTTTATCTGGGTGATCGCTTCAGCCTTTAACCTATTGAAACCATTACGCCGTATTCTGGCGCAATAATTGCTCATAACAGGGTTGTTTTCGAAATCATGGCACTTTCGCCCCGTCTGGACATGCGGCAAAGCCAGGGTCTGGTTATGACCCCGCAATTGCAACAGGCAATCAAGCTGTTGCAAATGTCCAGTTTCGAACTCGAAGCCTATGTGGAGGGAGAGCTGGAGCGCAATCCTGTGCTGGAGCGCGAGGAAACCGGCTCCAGTTCCAGCCAGACGCAAACCCCCGGCCCGGACGCTGCGCCGGATACGGCAGGCCCGGATGGTACGCTGCTTCTGGGCGATGATGTCTCAGCCCTGGGAATGGCGGCGGATAGTCTGGATACGGACTATGATAATCTCTATGACGGCGATTCCGGTGCAGACCGCGCCTTGGCCGATCCGAGCGAGCCGCCCTTCAACACAGATTGGAGCAGCGCCGGCACGGGCGGGGGCAGCTTCCAGGAAAACGCATATAATCTGGAAGAGCGTTTATCGGCAGATATCAGTTTGCGCGATCATCTGCTTGGGCAATTACATCTGAACATACGAACCCAGCGCGAACAACTGATCGGCGCCCAGATTATTGATATGCTGGATGAGGCAGGCTATCTGTCAGAATCGCTGGAATATATTGCCGCGCGTCATGGCTTTGATATGGCGGAGGCGCTAGCTGTATTGAAGAAACTTCAGGGCTTTGAGCCGACCGGCGTCTTCGCGCGCAATCTTGCCGAATGCCTGGCGCTGCAATTGCAGGAACGCAACCGGCTGGACCCGGCGATGCAGAAACTGCTGGAGAATCTGCCGCTGCTTGCGCGCCATGACCGGGCGGGCCTGATGAAGCTCTGCGAGGTGGACAGCGAAGATCTTGCGGAAATGATTGCCGAGATCAAGGCGCTGGACCCCAAACCGGGCCTCTTATTTGGCGGCGAACCGGCGCAGCCGGTGCTGCCTGATGTGTTTGTGCGCCGCGGGCCGGATGGCGCCTGGATTGTCGAATTGAACAATGCCACCCTGCCCAAGGTTCTGATCAATTCGCAATATTGCGCGCGCATTACGAAACAGAGTATCAGTTCACAGGACAAGTCCTATATTTCCGAATGTCTGAGCAGCGCCAACTGGCTTGTCAAAAGTCTTGAACAGCGCGCCCGCACCATCCTGAAAGTATCTACCGAACTGGTGCGTCAGCAGGAAGCGTTTTTTGAGCATGGCGTCGCGCATCTCAGGCCGCTGAATTTGCGCGCCATTGCAGACGCCATTGAAATGCATGAGTCCACGGTCAGCCGCGTCACGGCGAATAAATATATCGCAACCCATCGCGGCATCTATGACATGAAATATTTTTTCACGGCTTCGATTGCTTCCAGCGCCGGGGGTGATGCGCATTCGGCCGAGGCCGTGCGTCATAAAATCAAGGCGTTGATAGATGCGGAACATCCCGCTAAAATACTCTCCGACGACCGGCTGGTAATGTTGTTGCGGGATTCGGGAATGGATATCGCCCGGCGGACAGTGGCGAAGTATCGTGAGTCCCTGCGCATCCCTTCTTCCGTCGAACGCCGCCGTGCGAAACGCATGAGCGCCTGAAACGAATGAGCGCCTGAAACGAATGTTAGAACAACAGCTTAACCTGAAATTTGCTTTCGTGGTTAAAACGCGCTATCGGATTGGGCGCGTGTGATCTCCTCGAGGGCGCGCGGGCGGGGGATTTTCATAACAATAGACTCTTGGAGCGCTATGATTTCAGATGGAATCGCCCCACACGCGATGTCACCCCGGAATAAATCCGGAATGACAAAACAGGCTGGCGGCATTGATAAACCCGATATCATCATGATCCAGTTGGGTTAGCTGACTGCACTGTCACCGGGGCTGTTGAGGACAAAACGTATGTCGCTTGCGGATTTATTAAATCCTGAAAGTGTGATTGCCAGATTACAGGCGCGGAGTAAAAAGCAGGCATTGCAGGAACTCAGTGTTGCTGCTGCCAAGCAATGCGGCTTTGACGCCCAGTCTATTCTGAATAAATTGCTTGAGCGCGAACGCCTTGGCTCGACGGGCGTCGGTCAGGGCATCGCCATTCCGCACGCCAAATTCCAGGAAGCCACCAGGGTTGCGGGCGTGTTTGCGCGTCTTGATCAGCCGATAGATTTTGAATCCATTGATGACCGTCCCGTGGATCTGATTTTTTTGCTGATCGCGCCAGAGACCGGCGGCGCTGAACATCTGCGCGCCCTTGCCCGCGTCTCGCGCCTGTTGCGCAATCAGGAACTGTGTACCAAGTTGCGCGGCTCGCGTGACCGGGCGGCGCTATATGCGCTGCTTACGGAACCCGCCGCCTCATCCTCTGCGGCATAGGCCGCACCGAAACGGCCTAATTCATTACGGGCTCAAAGCTGGCCGGGGGCGGGTCCAGGACCTGAACCCCGTCTGCGCCGATTTCCATGATCGCCAGGCCCCGCTCGGACAGGCCGTCCGGGCGCAGTCTGAAAATACCCTGCACCCCGGCGAAACCGCCTGGGCCGGTAAGCGCCTGCGCGGAAAAACGCTGGCCGGAATCCGTATCCTGCGCCGCAAGCACCGCCGCCAGCGCCATAGCGTCATATCCAAGGCTGATGACCGGCGTGGGCGTTATGGAAAACAGTGTCTGCATGCGCGTGCGGAATGTGCCGTCAGTTTCTTTCGGCGGCGCGGGAAACCAGCCCCCGGTCAATGAAGTCTCGGTATGAATGGCCGGCTCGTTCCATAAACCGGTGCCGAGATAGCGGACTTTTTTGGGATCAATTTCATAATAGGCCAGCAAGGGGGCCAGTGCGCGCAAACTTGCGCCGCCATCGGCGATCAGCAGTGCGTCAAAATCAACCTCACCCAGCGTGTCACGGGTTTTCAGCCCGGCCAGTGCCTCCTGGGCAAAACTATCCGGGTTCTGTTCCAGGCGGGCAATTTCCTCCGTCAGTTTTTGACGCCTGGCATCATAATCAGCAAGCTGACGAACAGGCGCATGCAGGGACTGGCTGCCTGGCACATAATAAACCAGTTTCGGAACCGCGCCATCCTGGGTGGTCAGGGATTGGCGGTAAGCTTCGCCTACCCTTTCTCCATAGGCGGTACGCGGAACCAGCGCCGCAATCCGCGTTAGGCCCTTTGCTCGCGCGAAGGACAATATGCGTGCGGCTTCCTGTTCCGGGGAAAAGCTCAGCAAATACACCCCATTCCCGGCCACGCGCGAATCACTGGAAAAGGCGATCATGCTGCGTCCGGCCGCGCGCGTTATGGCGGCGGCGGCAATGACTTCTTCGGCGAATACTGGTCCGATAATCAGCTCCGCCCCGGCGGCCAGCGCCGCTTGCGCCGCGCGCGCCGCACCAGCCCCGGTGCCCTGCGTATCGCGTGGAATCAGGACCAGGCGCGGATCGGCAAAATCAAATAGCGCCAGTTGGGCCGCATGCAACAGGGCTTGCCCGGTTGGCGCGCGCGGGCCGCTTAAGGGAAGCAGCACGCCAATGCGCACGGCCTGTGCCGGATCGCCGGGCACGGACAGGCTCTGTGCCGTTCCCTGTTCAGGGGCGGGCAGTCCGCCTTGCCATAAAATACTGGCAGGAGGTGCAGGCGCCGCAGCAGCGGGCGGCGGCGTCGGTGTCTCAGGCGCCGGGCTGGCGCATCCGGCAAGCATCAGACAGAAAAGCACACTGCCAATGGCAGAAAATCTGTTAGCCTGCGGCAACCCGCCAGACAAAGCTAATTTTGAATATGCAAAAAAACGCGCCGCCACATTCAAATACAAAATCCAAACTCCCTGAAACTGCGCCAATATCGCCCGGCAGTACTAACCGGGGGCTGGGCGCAAGTAAACCGCTTGCTCCCGGCCTTTATCTTATTGCCACGCCGATTGGAAATCTTGGAGATATTTCGCAGCGCGCGCTGCAAACACTGGCGGCCTGTGATGTGGTGGCCTGTGAGGATAGCCGCGCCACGGCGCGTCTGCTGCAACATTACGGCGTGCGTGCGCCCTGCATAGCCTATCATGAACACAGCGCCCCGGCCGTACGCGAAGCCATTCTGGCGCGGCTGGCCGGGGGGCAGCGGGTTGGCCTGGTCAGCGATGCGGGCACGCCGCTAATCTCCGATCCGGGCTTCAAGCTGGTGCGCGAAGCGATTGCGGCGGGGGCCCATGTCAGCGCTTTGCCGGGGCCGTCGGCGCCGCTGATGGCGCTGATCATTTCAGGTCTGCCCAGTGACCGTTTTTTCTTTCAGGGATTCTTGCCGCCCAAGGCTGCTGCGCGGCGCAGCCTGCTGGCCAGCCTGGGTGCGATCGAGGCGACGCTGATCTTTTTTGAAAGCGCGCGCCGCCTGCCGCAATGTCTCGAAGATATGGCGCAGATGCTGGGCGACCGCCCGGCGGCAATCGCCCGGGAACTGACCAAGCTGTTCGAGGAAGTGCGCCGCGATGCGCTGCCTGCGCTGCGTGATCATTACCGCATGGCGGGACCACCCAAAGGCGAAGTTGTGATTGTCGTGGGTCCGCCATCCGGCGCACAGGCGCAACCGGATCAGGAAGCGGGACTGGACAAGATCCTGCACGATGTACTGGCCCGGTGCAGTCTGAAAGAAGCCGTTGCAAAGGCTGCCGCAGCAACCGGATTGCCGCGCAAGCAGGTCTATGCCCGTGCGCTGGCGCTTAGCGGAAAAATGCAGCAATGAGACCGGCCGCCGATCCTGGCCGCACCCGCGCCTATATAAGAGGCGTCAGTGCAGAATATCTCTGCGTGCTGCTTTTACGGCTGAAGGGGTATCGCATTCTGGCGCGGCGTTTTCGCAGCACGGGGGGCGAGATTGATATTATCGCGCGGCGCGGCCAGGTCATCGCCGCCATCGAGGTCAAGGCCCGGCCCAGTCTGGAGCTTGCACTGCTGGCGGTAAGCCGGCGCCAGCAAAAGCGTATCGCGCGGGCATTGCTATATTTTCAGGCCAGCCATCCGAAACTGGCGGGACTGGACTACCGGTTTGATCTGATGTGGGTCGGGCCGCGCCGGTTGCCCAAGCACATATTGGATGCGTGGCGGTAAGATTCTCTATATATAGTGATTAAGAGATTCATTAGGGCGAGGATGCCATGACCGGTTTAACCATCTTGTTCTGCAAACGGGGTGTCAGTTTGCTTCCGACGCTGGGGCTGGGACTGGCGCTGCTGGCGAATGCAGGCTGTGTGCCCCTGGCGATCGGGGCTGGCGCGGCAACAGGGGTGGCTATTGCCGAGGAGCGTTCAGTGGGCGCAGCCCTGGACGACACCACGATCCGCGTCAATGTCGGCGCATTAATGCTGAAGGAAGATGAACAGCTGGCCAGCATGGTGGATATTGAGGTTCTGGAGGGCAGGGTGCTGCTTACGGGTTCCGTGCGCAACGCCAATGACCGGGTCAGCGCCACCATGATTACCTGGCGCTCTCCCGGTGTCAAGGAAGTAATCAACGAATTGCAAGTAAAAGATAAATCCACTTTGGGTAATATGGCTAAAGATTCATGGATTACGACGAAGTTGCGGACGAAAATTCTGACTAATACCAGTATATCCGATATTAATTACTCTATAGAAACGGTAAATGGTGTTGTGTATCTGTTGGGAATTGCACAAAACCAACAGGAGTTGGATGCTGTTACCAATTACGCCCGAAATATATCTGGCGTGACGCGGGTGGTGAGCTATGTGCGGTTGAAAGATCAGAGATCGCCCGCACCGGTTTCTGCGCCGCCGGTTTCTGCGCCTATGAGTTCGCGCGATGACATTCAGGGCGATCTGCTGCCGCCGGGCGGGGTGCCCGCCACCGGTTCCAATTAATCCCGCCGGAAACGGTAAACCTGTGATCTGGGCATTTCACTCCCGCGTCTGCATCGGTTAGACTGGCCTCATGGACAAGAAAAAGCCTACGCAACTGCAATCTGCATCCGGGCCCAGCGGTATCGACGCGCATTTTGAGACCCTGCTGGCCGCGGGCGCCCTGCCTGATGGCGAAATGGATATCGCCGCCATTGCCCTGGCGCTGGCGGCGCTCGACTGCCCGGAACGCGAGCTGGACTTCTATACCGGGCATTTGGCGCTGATCGGCAAGGCCGTGGCTGAGATATGCGCGGACCCGGATCACATTGATGCGCGCGCCGCGGCGCTGTCCCAGGTGATCAGCGGCCAGTTCGGCTATGCGGGCGATCAATCCAGTTACAATGATATGCAGAACGCCAATCTGATGCAGGTGATTGACCGGCGCAAGGGGCTGCCGGTTGCGCTGGGGCTGATCTATATCAGCGCCGCGCGCCAGCAGGGCTGGGCCTGTGCGGGGTTGAATTTCCCCGGGCATTTTCTGATACGGCTCGAACTTGGCAGCACGCGGCGTATTCTGGATCCATTTAACGGCGGCGTTGCGCTGGATATTCCGCAATTGCGCAATCTGCTGAAAGGCATGGCGGGTGTGGGGGCGGAATTGCAACCTGAATATTATCAGCCCGTCAGCAACCGCGATGTGCTGTTGCGGCTGCTGAACAATATCAAGGGCCGCGCATTGCAAAGCAATGATTTTTCCCGCGGCGCGGATATTTTACACCGTATGCGGATGATTTCTCCAGCGGCGGCGCATCTCAGTTATGAGCACGCCATGGTCCATGCCCGCCTCGGCAATGTTCCTGAAGCGCTGGATGCGTTACGCGCCTGTCTTGAACATGCCGAAGACGCTAAATTGCGGCAATTTGCCGGACAGCTCCAGCAGCAATTGCGGCTTAAGCTGAATTGATCCGTTGTCTGATTGGAATCTGAGGGGAATTATATTGCCATGAAGCTTTCCGTTGCCATCCAGATGGATCCGATCGGCGGGATCGATATTAATGGCGACAGCACCTTTGCGCTTGGCCTGGCGGCGCAGGCGCGCGGCCACAAGCTGTTTTATTATGTGACAAACAAGCTCAGCCTGCGTGAAGGCAAAGTGATCGCCAAGGGCCATGCCATTACGCTGCGCCGCGAGGCAGGAAATCATTTCACGCTGGGCGCGCTTGAAACCGTGGACCTGTCGCAGTTTGATTGCGTGCTTATGCGTCAGGATCCCCCGTTCGATATGCGCTATATCACCGCCACGCATATATTGGAGCATATTCATCCCAAAACCCTGGTGGTCAATGATCCGGGCCATGTGCGCAACGCGCCGGAAAAACTTCTGGTGACCAATTTTCCGTGGCTGATGCCGAAAACCGTTATTACATCCGATACGCAGGAGGTTGTGGCGTTCCGCGAAAAATACCGTGATATCATCATCAAGCCCCTGTACGGCAATGGCGGCGAAGGCGTGTTCCGCCTGCGCGAGGGGGATGAAAATCTGAATTCGCTGATTGATGTGTTTACGCAGTTTTACCGCGAACCCATGATCGTGCAGGAATATCTGCCTGCGGTGCGAAAGGGGGACAAGCGCATCATTCTGGTGGATGGGGAGCCGGCAGGCGCCATAAACCGTATCCCGGCGGAAGGCGAGACGCGCTCCAACATGCATGTCGGCGGCCGCCCGGAAGCCGTCACGCTTACCCCGCGCGATCTGGAAATCTGCGCCGCCATCGGCCCGACTCTGCGCGCCAACGGGCTGATTTTTGTCGGCATTGATGTCATCGGCGATTATCTGACGGAAATCAATGTCACCTCTCCGACCGGGATACAGGAAGTGGCACGGTTTGGCGGCGCCGACATCGCAGCGCTGATCTGGGACGCCATCGAGGCGCGCATCGGCGCGAACCGCAAATAAAAAACCCGGCCGCAAAGCCGGGTTTTTTAGTTTTGTGTGCGCTGCCCGCTATTACGCCGACTTGCCTTCGAAGATATACGGCTCCAGCGTGGACTGGGCTGCGATGCAGCGTTTGCGCCACTGGCCACCACCATAATAGGCCAGGCTGCCGGGCTCGGCCCCGCCTTCGGCATTATAGTAGGAAATGCAGTCGCGCAGCGGCTGGGTCTTGATGTCCACATCCGCGCAATGCGCCGCAAATTCGATCTCGGGCTCTTTCTTCACGTCCACAATGCCATAACCGCGTTCCCGCATGGTCTTCAGCATCCAGAGAACATAGTCGGCATGGACCTCAATCGCACTGGTGAAGTTGAAGCTGCCGCCGCCGCCCTGGGGCCCGGACATAATGAACAGATTGGGGAAACCGTGGCTGTGCAGGCCAAGGAAGGTCTTGACGCCTTCGGTCTGCCATTTCTCTTTCAGGGATTTGCCGTTACGCCCGACAATCATGTTGAAGGTCGCGGTCGCCATCCACTGGAAACCGGTCGCATAGATCAGCACATCCAGCGGATATTCGACCCCATCATGCACGACACCCTTGGTATTGATATGGCTGACGCCCTTGGGCGCGGTATCAATCAGATGTACATGCGGCAGGTTGAAGGTCGGCAGATATTCGTCATGGAAGGTCGGACGCTTGCAGCCATAGGGGTAGTAAGGCTTCAGCGCCGCGGCGGTTTTCGGATCCTTGACGATGGCGTCCACACGGGCGCGGATCTGTTCCATGATGCGGAAATTGGTGTTGAGCTGTTTCTGAATCAGCTCTTCCTGGGACAGCGGCTTGTCATGGACCTTGCGTTCCTTGAACTGGGTAACCTTGCCCGACAGAAAATCGTCATTCGCCTTGATGGCGGTGCGGCCTTCTGAAATCTGGTCAAAGCGCGCGCGCCGGGCCTTGGCCCAATTAGGCTCTTTTTTCCAGGTCTCAATCTCTTCCTGGGTCGTGGCGCGCTGATCACGCACGTCGATCGAAGACGGCGTGCGCTGAAAGACATAAAGTTCTTTCACGACCTTGGCGATTTCCGGAATGACCTGCACCGCAGTGGCGCCGGTGCCGATAATGCCAACCCGCTTGTCTTTCAGATCGACATTGTAATCCCAGCGCGAAGTATGGAAAGATTTGCCCTGGAAAGTTTCCATGCCCTCGATGCGGGCCAGTTTCGGCGTGGTCAGAATGCCGTTCGCCAGCACAACGTAACGCGCGCGCATTTTGTCGCCGCGATCCGTGCTGACCGTCCAGCGGCCAGCGGCCTCATCCCATTCGGTCTTTTCGACGGTGGTGTGAAACAGCGCGTGATCATAGAAACCCGTCTTCTTCGCCACAGTCTGGCAATATTCCATGATCTCAAAGCCGGAGGCGAATTTCATGGTGGGGATATAGCCCATCTCTTCCAGCAGCGGCAGATAGCTATAGGCCTCCACGTCGCAGGCAATGCCGGGATAGCGGTTCCAGTACCAGGTGCCGCCGACATCGCCGCCTTTTTCGCAGAAGCGGACATCGTTAAATCCGGCTTCGCGCAGCTTGTGCCACAGGATCAGGCCGGCAAAGCCTGCACCAATCACCAGAATTTCGCATTCATCGCTCAGCGCCTCACGCTCGATGCGCGGGCCTGAATAAACATCTTCAAGATATTTGGCGAAATCGCCTTCCATGGCTATATAATCAGCCGCGCCACGGCGTTTTTCCTTGAATTCACGGTATTTCGCCTGTTCCTCGGCGTTGAACACCGCGCCGGGAGGGGCCTCGGGGAAGACCTTCAGCGAATCATCACTGATAGGGTTGTATCCCTTGCCGGCGATCTTGTCGCTGGCCTTTTCGGCGCGGGTGTCGAATATCTTTAAGCCGGTGGCTTGGTCAATACGGATAGGCTGTGTCATGGCGTTCCTTCTTCCTGCTTGCTGTTTTTTTGAATAGGTTCAGGCCAGCTTTTCCCCCGGGCTAAGGGGGGGCTGGCCATTGTGGGCGCAAGATAGCCGCTGGGCTTGGCACTATGCAAGATTTATCCAATGTTTGCCCCGGCGGTTTTGAGGCCGGTCTAGGGTCTGTTGAGAATTAACCCGCGATTGTTATTCCGGACAGCCCGCTTTTCCAGCGAAATCAAAGATTTCGGGAAAACCGGTTTCCGGAATGATAGCAATTCTCAACAGGCCCTAGGCTGCACGCGGTTACGGCGCCGGCATTTTTTCCCTGCTTTTATTTGCCTCTATGCCTCACTTAATCTTGATATCAGTATTCGATCAGGTTTCCAGTGAAGCGGGAAGGGGGAAAGAAGCTGCCATGTCAAGGCCTGACCCGTTTTGCAGCCCCTTTTTGTACATATGACGCAATAAGATGAGGGCTCGCAAGAATGCTTGGCGCCGATCCTTAAATCCGTAGTCTGACTATTTGATCCGGATCAAATCCCTGTTTTCGTTCATTCGTTAGAAAAAGTCATTCATGTTTGAGCTAAACGGGAGGGGGATATGACCAGATTGTGCCTTGTGGGCGGCGCAGCAATGTTGCTGGCGATAACCAATACGGCTTTTGCCAAGGAGGATAAGGAGCATCTCAGCCCCTGGCAGGTGCGCGTGCGGGCGCTTGCCATACTTCCGGATGAAGAGGCTTCTATCCGCCCCGTTGCGGGTTCCGTCGATGTGGATGAAGCCATCACGCCCGAACTGGATATCAGCTATTTCTTCACCGATCATATCGCGGCGGAACTGGTCCTGTTGATCAGCAACCATGATGTAAGTGCAAAGCTTGCCGGTGTGGGCAATGTCGATCTGGGCGAGGTCAATCTGCTGCCGCCCACGCTGCTGCTGCAATATCATTTCCGGCCACACGATAGTTTCCGGCCCTATGTGGGGGCGGGCGTGAACTATACGGTCTTCTGGAATGAAGATGCCCCCGGCGGCGCCGTGACGGGAATCGATTACGACAATAATGTGGGATATGCGCTTCAGGCGGGTTTTGATTATGGGCTGGATGCGCACTGGATGCTGAATGCAGATGTGAAGCGCTACTGGCTGGATACGGATGTCAATGTCACCAGCGCGTTAGGCCGCTTGGGGGCAGATGTGGATCTGGATCCCTGGACCATCGGCATCGGGGTGGGATACAGGTTCTGACGTTATTTCTTCGTCCATCAAGATATTGTTATATTGTTGCCCGGAACAATACGATATGGCATAGAAACCTGCCTGTTGGCACATTAAGTGAGTAAAATCCGGATAATGGCTGACTGAACGGATTATTATGATTAATTCATTTATCGACGCACTGATCAAAGAGCCCCCTTTCCGGGTGATTGCGGCAGCTTTTATAAAGCGGTTTAGCGCCTCAATCCGGTTAAAAGAATTATGGGACACTGCTGAAAGGCCTCAATATCTTACCGGCATTCTGTTCGGCGCGGAACAGGCGCTGAGACAGGGCGTCAAGGAGATATCCGTAATTGAGTTTGGCGTGGCTGGCGGCCGCGGCCTGTTGGCCATGCAACAAGCAGCCTGTGATGTTGAAGCAGAAACAGGCGTAAAAATTCATGTATTCGGATTTGATTTAGGAAGCGGGCTTGGAAGCCCATCAGGCGGATATCGCGACCACCCCGACAAGTGGCAGGCGGGTGACTTTCCCATGAACGACATGCAGGGGCTTCAAAGCAAACTCGATAAACGGACACAACTCATTCTGGGTAATGTCCAGGAAACCGTTGTCAGGTTTTTAGATAATATTCAGAAGCACCCGATTGGCTTTGTTTCTTATGACATGGATTATTATTCGTCTACCATGGACGCGCTGAAAATATTCGGCGCCAGCGAAAATAACAGACTGATCCATGTCCCATTATATTTTGATGATACGTTGTTCTTCGGCGCCAGCGAATATGCGGGTGAACGGTTGGCTATTCGGGAGTTCAACGAAAAGAATTCTTCCATTAAAATTGACCGGTGGCTGGTATTACCCATAGGCAGGCCATTTCCCGAGCGGGGCTGGTTAAAAGGCATGTATGTAGCCAATGATCTGGCGCAGATGGAAAGCTTCCAGCCGGAAAAACGCACTGCTCAGATGCTGCCTCTTTAAGTAACACTGACGCCCTGATTTTTCTTCCTCACCAGGTGCTCAGCCACTTTCTCGCAGGCACCCAACAGATCAGCATAACAATCTTTGAACGCTTGGCCGTCTTCCTCATAGGGATCGGGAATCTCGCGATCCGTATTTCCGTCTATAAAATCTCCCATCAGAAATATCCTTGATTTCATTTCCGGCCAGCGGTCCAAAAACATTGCCAGATTCCGGTAGTCCATCACGAATATCGCGTCACTTTTTTCGATCATTTCGGAATGCGGATGTTGCGCGTGATGCCTGTTCAAGTTTACTCCATAAGTACGCGCCAGCCTGATCGCCCGCGGATCAGCAGGCCGGCCTTCAATGCAACCAAGACCGGCAGATTCCACCTGAATGTCGCGGGATTGCAGCCTCGAAGATAAAATAGCGGCCACAAATGGGCTTCGGATGATATTGCCGTGGCACAAAACCAGAATGCGGTTTGCCTGAATCTGCTCCGGGGGAAGCGTATGCGGACGCCTGCCGGACCTTAGATCATCGAATAAACGTGACGCCCTGATGCTGCCAAATTGTTTTTTCATTTCTTGGCGGCGCCTCAAAAACGGAAGCAACATACCGGCTGCCGAGGCAAATTGCGGCTTGATAATTTTATCAAATACATCTCGTATTTCGTCTAGCGCCGGCGTCCGGTCTTTGGCCGACCAGATAGCATCATTCGTAGAGGTAAAAAATCCAAGCGGTACGGCGATCAGTTCTTTGAGTGTGTGCAACGGATTAAAGCGGCCTTTTAGCGTTTCGAGCATTATTTGAAATGATCGTTGGATATCGCCAGAAAGCCAGCGCATTTCGGTCAATTTGTAAGTGGATGGCAGATCCGGGATATCACCGTTCATGATCTGCCATTGATACCAGGGAAACTCTAATCCCGCAAAAAATGAAAGTGGGAGCGAACCCCAGTAGCGCCCATTCACCTCCATCAACGCCAATCGCCCTGTTCGGGTGTCATGACGGAATTCCACCATCGCTACGCCGTCCCAGCCTATATATTGTAACAGCCGTACCGCATATTCTTTCAGGGCCGGGTCAACAATTTCAGATCTGGCTCTGACGCTTACACCACCTGTAAAAGGAAGCTCACTCAGTCGTCTATGCTGAAAAACAAGCAGGGGCTGGCCCGCTGACATCAAGATTTCTATACCCACGCCTCCGCCCGGGATGAATTCCTGTATCAGCACTCCTTTACCAAAATTAGAATCCCTTTCGAACTCCTGCTTCAAGCTGCCGGCAGAATCATAGTACCGGATGCGGAATGCTGCTTCGTTTGTATCTTTCCGTAAGGGCTTGGCAATGACGGGAAAAATAATCGAATCCGCCGCACTGAGAAAATCCGTAAGACCGCCGAAATGGTACTCCTTCGGCACTGGCAGCCCTACCGCTTCCGCGGCAGTCATTGTCTGGGATTTATCCAGTATCCGCTGAACCACTTCGCTGCGGGGGCAGGCCAGCTTAACGAAAGGCCGTAGCTTCTTCTGTCTGGGAGAGTAATGTCAGCGCCTCATCCCCACAGGGATAAATTAAATTGATGGCGTGCTGCTCAACCAGCGCCTTAATGTTCTCGACAAAGGCTTGCGTGTCGGTTGGCAAATAACAAAAAGAAGCAATCGCCCTGGATCGAACCCGGGTAAAGCTGGGGATCAGACTCGCAGTATGGGCCTTGATACCGTGCGCATCCAGATTGCGTGCAACCGCAGTAACTACGCGGGGGCAGCCGCCAAGCAGCAAGGCAGATGGCTTCTCTTTACCTTGAGAAACGGCAGCTGGCTGTCTGCCACATGCTTTGCTAGAATGTTCCATCTGCTTCTTCGCGGTATTGCTGAAGACCTGAAGCTTCCCTCAACGGTCACTGGGATGCATGTAGCACTATGCATGTAGCACTATTCAGTATAAGGAATCAATCCGGCTGTCTGAAAAAACCATGCTATATCAATACTAATAAATCAATAACGAGAGAGCCTCATTATGCAGAAGTGCAGCGGAGTTTGTGACAATTGGGAGAATCCGGATCAGGAAAATTGAGGTCAAGTCAATCCGACCCCATTTTATTCTGGACTGCCGCCCTGCGCCGTCCGGTGGAAACCCGTTAAGACAGAAGCGGAAATTCTAAAATTTTACCCGGCCCTTATAGCTCGATGCGGCCGCCAATCCGGAAAGTATATTTGGAATAATCTTCCTGCCCCAGCACGCTTTCCACTTCCGCATACAGGGTCTTTCCGCCGGCAAACAGCGCACTTAAGCCGCCGCCCAGATTGTAAGAATTGCGATCCGGCGAATCCGTGCGGACGAAGAAGCGGTTGTTGCGCGGATCATTGATATAGCGCGCGGAAATGCGGCGGCTATCATTGTCAAATTCATGCGCCCAGTCGAGATGCAGTTGCGGTATCACCACGCCAAAATTGGTGGAGTGGGCATAGCTCACATCGGCGCCCAGCGATGTTTCGAAGGATTTGACGTTCTGGCTGGCAACGGCGAGGTTAAGTCCGCTCGCGCCGCTTTCTGTATAGGCGTCGATGTCGGCGTCAGACCAGGTCGCGCGGGCCATCGGGCTCAGTGACCAGCCGCCATTTGTGAATTCATAGCCCGTGCCGAGACTGAATGACCATTCATCCCCTTCCGTATCGCCGGTGGCGATGCGGTTGACAGGGCGGATAAGATTGCCATAGCTGATCCGGCGGTCGATATCGGTCTCGCTGATGGCGCGGCTGACAACCCCGTCCAGATACAGGGGGCCGGAATAAATGCTGGCATAGAGCGACAGGCTGTAGGTGTCCTGATCCATGTCGCCGCCATTCCGGTCGAAATCATTATTGGTATTTGTGTACCCAAAGGCCGCGCCGCCGATCAGATTTTCCGAGAATTTATAATCCGCGCCCGCAGTCAGGCCATAGCCATCATGATCATATCCGGATTCCTCGCTGCTGCCGTCATCCTCTCCAAAGCTGTACTCCCCGGTGACGAACAGGCCAAATCTGCTGTTCCCATCATCCTCGCCGGCCGCCAGCTTACTGTTCAGCCAGTCCGTATTCGCAGCAAGCATCTGGCCGGAACTGTCGCGCAGATTCAATCCGGCGCTGGAAATGCTTTTGGCGCCGCCGCGCAGTGCGGACAGCCGGCCGCTCAGATTATCAACCTGGATTTCCGTGTCCTTGGTCGAATTGGCGCCCTGGGCTGTGGCTTCCTCATGCGCAATTTTATTCAGCGCTTCATTCAGTTCAGCCGCATTCAGGCCCAGCGTATTGCCTGTTCCCAGACCGGGCGCGTTTTGACCCAGCAGGATGTGACGCGCCGTGGACACCATGTCGCCGCAACGCGCAAACAGATCCCCCCTGGCCGTTCCGTCATCACGCACCGCATCGGCGGCAGCCACAAATTGCCCGCATACTGTCTGCACCGTAGACCCGACGCGAGATTGTAATTCCGTCTGCCCAGGCACTCGGCCCAGTTCAGGGGGTAAGGTTTGGGCGTAGACAGGGGTAAGTGCAAATGCCGCAAAAAACGGCGGCAGTAGCCGCACCAGCATATTGGCGAACGGTTTTCCCGCAATCACAGTGCTACGCATGGCATCCCCCCCGGTAACGAATCCAGAATAATAAAAGCAGGCTAACACCTTGCCGATTTGAACCGGCAAGTCAAATTTATCCATACTTGCATATCAAACTATTAAGCTGGCGTGAAGTCCAGCAGCAGGCCCCTTAAACATTAAAATATGTACAATGGCTGCCGGTCATTGTTGAAGCTGGATGATGGCCGGCATGACCTGCGACTTCTGATTGGTCACCTGCAATGGAAACTGCCGGACTTTTGCATCCATCCCTGTCAGCTCGACAGTGTAGTCATCCGCCGGCGGCAGTGGATCTTTGGTTTCCGGCCATATCAGGGGCTTGCCCTCCAGCGGCATCAATAGCAGGGACTTCCCGGCCTGAAGGATGGCCAACTGCTTGAACTGGCCAGGCGCGGCGCCCAGTATCAGGAATCGCGGCCGCTGTGACACTTTGAGTTTTTCGTCCCCGGCGCCGCGCAGCACCACGCCCGCAATGCCGGCGCCGGCGTCATTCGCGGCCAGTTGAATCCGCTGCGGGCAATCGGCCTTTGATATATCTATTATTTTTCCTTTGTTGACCCGGAAATTTTCCGCCGTCACACTTAACCTGCCGCCCTCGGCGACGACTTTTTGACAGGTGGGATAATGTAGAAATTCGATACGCCCGTCAGCGCCTAAATCGATCGCGCTCCCGGCCCCGATCTCGGTGAAGGCCTCCTGCGCGGGGGTCATCTGTCCCGAAACTTCCAGAACCAGCGCCACTTGTTCCGCAGCCAGAACGGATGACGGGGCGGCTTGTAAACCCGCCACGGCCGCCAGGACGAAACAGGCGAACCGGGTGCGCGAAAAAGCCGCAATTTTTTCAGCTTTTTTACAGATCATGATCCATCCCTGATATTTATTCACTACAGACAAAATCCCGGTTGCCATTTAGCTTTAATCCTATCTGTGTTATAGAGTCTCTCTTTGTAAATGAAGTAACTTATAAGTGAAAAATCACCTGTGATCTTATTGCTATAATACAGGTTATTCTCAGCTAAACCTGAACGTGGGGTTAGTTCATGCGCGCAGATCTGCAATTCAGCATTTGGGGCCATACATTAAAGCGCCTTCTGATCGTCTTTGTGCTGGCGCCGTCCGTCGCATTCCTATCCCTGGGAGTGCTCACAACTGTTACGGCAGGTCCCGCCTATGCCGCCGCGCCGGAGGATTTTCTGGTTGTGGATTGTCTCCTGCCGGGCAAGATGCGAAAACTCGGCAAGAATGTGAGCTTTGTCACCGCGCGCAGGGCCATGCGCACCAGCCAGTCGGATTGTGAAATCCGCGGCGGGGAATATACTTCTTATGACCGCGCGGATTACAGCACATCATTGCAGGTCTGGATGCCGCTGGCGCAGGAGGGCGATGTAAAGGCGCAGAACTATATTGGCGAGATTTATGAAAAGGGCATTGGCGGCGCGCCGCAATATAAACAGGCTGCCGAATGGTATCTCAAGGCGGCGGAAAAGGGGCTGAGCGCGGCGCAGGTCAATCTGGCGGAACTTTATGAACGCGGAATGGGCGTTGAGGCCAGCAAGGAAAAGGCGGCGTTCTGGTACCGCAAGGCCTCGGGGCTCGATACCGCGAATATAGAATTCATCCCAGGCATCAGGGACGAAGAACTGCAACAGTTGCGGCGGGAAAAAAATGCGGCGGAGTCTGACCGTAACGCGCTTAGGCAGGAATTTGAGAAGCTGCGTAAACAATTGGATGACACGCAGCGCCAACTCAGGAACCAGTCGAAAAAATCCTCCAGCCTTTCGGATGAACTGCTGAAAGCCCGGGCGCAGCAGACCGCTGCATCGGCTCCGGCCGCATCTGATGACGGCAGGGCGCAGGTGCTGGCCGCCGAACTGGAAACCCAGCGCGCCAATGAAGCCAGATTGAAAGCCGCGATCGCCAGTCTGGAAAAACGCTCTTCGGAATTGGTCTCGCAACTGGAAAGCTCGGCCAGCAGCAAGGATCAGCAGCTTGCCGCCGTGCATGAAGAAATGACCAGGCTGCGGCAAACGCTCGCGGCCCAGCAGGCGACTGCGCAGGAAGAAGCGCAGCGGGTGCAGGAACTGGTCAGGTCGCTGGCGGACCGCGAGGCGGCGCACGCTGCGGAACTGGCTCAGGCGAAGCAGGAAAGCGCGGCGCTGCAAACAGGCCGCAGCGAAATCGAACAAAAAATGGCGGCTGAAAAATCCGCCCTAGAAGCCGAGCTGGCCGCCGCCCGCAAACTGGCGGAAAACAGTGCGGCAAGATCGTCGGAAATGGAAAAAAATCTGGCCGGCATGGAACAGAAGCTGCAATCCCTGGCGAAACCGGAGATGCAGGTTGCAGCGGCGGCGCCCACGGCGCCGGCTGGGGCGGGACCGGAAATAGCCATCATTGATCCGCCTCTGGTGACGACCCGCGACGTAAAAGACCCCATTGCCCCTATCAGTTCACAGGCTTCGCAGGTGGTGGTGGGCAAGGTCACATCGGCTGCCTCGCTGATGATGCTGAAAGTGAATGGCGCCGAAGTGCCGGTTGACAAGAACGCCATGTTCCGGGTCAGCGTGCCGGTCCAGAATAAGGAAACGGCGGTAAATGTGGTGGCCATTGATGAAAAAGGCGCGCGCCGCACCCTGACCTTCAATCTGGTGAAGGGCGGGGAGCTTGCGCCGGTGACGGCGGTCACGGCCGATATTGGCGAGATCGACCCGAAACAGCTGGGCGTGAAATTCGGCGAATATCATGCGCTGGTTATCGGCAACAGCAAATATCAGTTTCTGCCGGAACTGAAGACCGCGAAGAATGACGCGGAGGAAGTTTCAAGGCTGTTGAGGGAAAAATACGGGTTCAAGGTGACAATGCTTCTGGACGCATCGCGTTATGACATTCTGTCCGTCCTTAACAAGATGCGGGAGGAACTGACCGAAGATCAGAACCTGCTGATATATTATGCCGGTCATGGTGATCTTGACCGGGTTAATCAGCGCGGAAACTGGCTGCCGGTTGACGCAGAGCCGGACAGCACGGCGAACTGGATCTCCAATATTCAGATCACTGATATTCTTAACGCCATGACGGCGCGCCAGATCATGCTGGTCGTGGATTCGTGCTATTCCGGGACCCTGACCCGTGCTGGCCTGGCCAGGCTAGACAGCGGCATGAGCCCTGCGGTTCGCGGAAAATGGATTCAGAAAATGGCCGAAAAACGATCCCGCGTGGTTCTGACATCGGGCGGCGTGGCGCCCGTTCTGGACGGCGGCGGCGGCGGTCATTCGGTTTTCGCCAGGGCCTTTCTTAACGCGCTGGAGACCAATCAGGGGATCCTTGAAGGGCAGAAACTGTTCCAGGTGGTATCCGCCGAAGTCGCCAATTCTTCGGCGACGGCGGATTTCGAGCAGGTGCCGCAATATGCCCCGATAAAATATGCCGGGCATGAATCCGGGGACTTCTTTCTTGTTTCCGGTTCCGCCCGGCTGAACTAGGGGGTGCCTGTAATTTGCTGGATGCGCGCCGCAGCGGCGGCGCTTTTTGTGCTGTGCGCCGCCGCCGGTTGCGTGCCGCCGGCCGGCCGCTACGATGCCGCCGCCGGTAGCGCGGGGCTTTCTGAACGGATCGTGAAGGGGCAGAGGTTTCATCATAAAATTTTCAGCAATGCGCACGCCGTACAGAATGGCGCACTGCATGTGTTTATCGAGGGCGATACAAGCGTCAAGCAGGCGCTGCGCACCTCTCCGCCCGATCCCACTCCGCGCCGGGCGCTGATGTTGCGGATGATGCAAAATGACGCCGCCGCCGCCATTATGCTTGGAAGGCCCTGCTATCATGGTTTATTCGCTGCGGATAAGTGCGCCGTCCGGCATCTGGGGCCCGAGCGTTATTCCGAGGAAGTGGTGGCAAGCATGCATTCAGTCCTGCAGGATGAAATACGCCGTTCGGGGGCGCGAAGGGCCGTTCTGATTGGTTATAGCGGCGGTGGCACGCTGGCCATGCTGCTGGCGGCGCGCACTCCCGCCACAGCGGCATTGGTCACATTGGCAGGAAATCTGGATAATATGGCTCTGACCGCCCATCATCACGCGCCGGCACTTTCCGGTTCTCTCGATCCCGCCGATCTGCCGCCTCTGGCCCGCTCCATGCTGCAACTGCATTTCTTTGGCGCAAGGGACAAGGTTGCGCCGGCCGCGCTTGCGCAAAAAACACTGGCGCGGCAAAATGCAGAGCCCGTCATTCTGCAGGACTTTGATCATGAATGCTGCTGGGAAACTGTCTGGCCGGTAATTCACCCCCGCATTCATGCTGTTTTGCAACAATCCCCATCCGCTTCCGGAAGTTACGGCAGATGATGGCGGCGCGGCGCAAAATGCTGCTGGTGGCCGTGTCGGCGATGCTGGCTTTCGCGCTAGTCAGACTGACCGGGGGGCCGGTCTGGATGGAGGGGATCTATTACGATGCGGCGCTGGCGGTCCGGGCAGCGGTCTTCCGGGAAACGCCACCCGAACCGGCAGTTCTGGTGGCCGGTCTGGACGAGGCCAGCCTGGCGCATCCCGAAATGTCGCAACGGCCGCGCGCCTTGTTCGCGCCGGTATGGGCGCAGAGTCTGACAGCGCTGCGCGCAGCGGGCGCCAGGGTCGTCGTGTTTGATTTTATTATGGCGTTCAGCGGTGAAAAAATCGCCCCTGGATATGACCGGGAATTTCTGCGCGCGCTGTATGCGAACCGGGGCCATGTGGTGCTCGGCCGGTCGCAGAACCAGCTTCCCGCGCCAGTTTATAGCGCCGCGCTGGGCATGGCCCCCATGTCGCTGGGCATGTCGGAAATTATGCCGGATGCGGATGGCGTGTTCAGGCGGATTCCATTGATGCTGGGTGAAAATAACAGGATAGCAGCATTGGGCGGCGCGGCGCTGGCATTGGCGGGCGTAACGGATTTTCCAGACAAAGTGCGCATTGCGCCGCGTCATTCGCTGGACAGTTTGCCCGCAATGTCTTTGTCGCGGGTGCTGACATGCGCGCAATCCGATCCGGCCGCGCTAAAAAGCGCGGTTAATGGCAAAATAGTCTTTATCGGCACGGTGCTGGAGGATGAAGATCGCAAGCTGAGCCCTTCACGTTATTTTTTTACAAAGGCGCAAGGCGTTGACAAGGAGAATGCTAAATCCCCTGCTGCGGCGCAAGGCTGCGGTCCCGGCCATGCCGGGCAGGGCGGCGCTTATGTTGCGGGGGTTTATCTGCATGCGCAGGCGGTGGATCAGGTGCTGCGGCGAGATTTACTCAGTCCACTGAATATTTGGCTGGCTGCATTGCTCGCTGGCGCCGTAGCGGCCCTGACGGTGATGGGCGCGATCTATTTACGGCCGGTCCCGGCCATTGCGGGGATGGCTGGCGCCGGACTTATGCTGTGGTCGCTGGAAGTGGCGGCGCTTCATGCCGGCATATTTGCGGCGATGGGCTATCCATCGCTGTTGAGTATCGCATTTGGCGGCGGCGCATTTATATTCCGGTTTTTGTTCGAAGAACGCCAGCGCCAGCGCCTGCAGAATGCGTTCGGGCATTATCTTGCGCCGGAACTGGTGCGGCGGCTTAGTGAATCCGAAAATATGCCCACCCTTGGCGGTGAACTGCGCGAAGCAAGCATCATGTTCGCAGATCTTTCCGGTTTCACAGCCTTATCCAGCCGCCTGCCGGCGGGAGAAGTTGTTGCGCTAACCAATCAGTATCTTGGCGTGATGGCGGAAGAAATCGCGGCCAGCAATGGCTATATAGACAAATATATCGGCGATGCCATCATGGCCATCTGGGGCGCGCCGCTCATGGACCCGAACCACGCAACACATGCGGTGCGTTGCGGCAAGCGAATTGCACAGCGTATCGCACAGATGCACGCCGAAGCAGTGCAGCATGGTGTGGATGGTTTCAGTGTGAAGATCGGCGTAAATTCAGGCCCGGTTATTGCGGGCAATGTCGGCGCGCAAAAGCGGCTGAATTATACAGCCGTTGGCGATACGGTTAATGTCGCGGCACGGCTCGAATCTGTACCCGGTGATTATGGATGTATGCTGATTATCGGTGAACAGACGGCTGCGCTGCTGGACGATGACTTTGTATTGCGTGAACTTGACCGCATCGCTGTCAAAGGGCGGGCAACGCCGCTGCGTATTTTCGAGCCGGTCGAGGCGGCCGCCGCCGCGCGCGGTTTTGTTGCGGAGTATGCCAGAGCATTGGCTTTGTATCGAAGCCGCGACTTCGAAGCCGCCGCTTCCATATGGGAGAAACTGACGCAAGCCGGGGACCGCGCCGCATCTGTCATGGCCATGCGCGCCCGCCACCTCCACACAGAAGCCCCGCCCGAGGACTGGGACGGCGTCTGGCATAAAATGACGAAATAGCGAACTGCGCGGTCTGGCAATTATACGCCTAACTCTGACGCCCCCTCTATTGCCCCAGATCAAGCCGCCGGTAACTCAATGCTTCGGCGATATGCACGCGGGTGACTTGTTCCTGCCCTTCCATGTCCGCGAGGGTGCGCGCCACGCGCAGCATGCGGTGGTATGATCGCGCGGACAGTTTCATGCGTTCGGTGGCCTGGGCCAGCAGCGCCTCGCCTGCCGCATCCGGTTGCGCCGCCTTTTGCAGCAGTTCGCCATCGGCCTGGGCATTGGTGCGGATGGGCTGGCCGTTTGGCGCCAGCCCGTGATAGCGTTCTCTCTGAATGTTGCGTGCACGCAGCACGCGCGCGGCAATTTCGGCGCTGCCTTCGGCGGGCGGCGGCAGGCGCAGGTCGGCGGCGGAGACGGCGGGCACTTCGATATGCATGTCGATGCGGTCAAACATCGGCCCGGAAATCCGGCTTTGATAATCGCGCGCACAGCGCGGCGCGCGTGAACAGGCCCTCTCGGCATCTGATAAATATCCGCAGCGGCACGGGTTCATCGCCGCCACCAGTTGCACGCGGGCAGGATAGCGTACATGCGCATTGGCGCGCGCCACCACGGCCTCGCCGGTTTCCAGCGGCTGACGCAAACTGTCCAGTACCTGACGCGAGAATTCCGGCAGCTCATCGAGGAACAACACGCCGAGATGCGCCAGCGATATTTCGCCGGGTTTGGCGCGCATGCCGCCGCCGACCATCGCGGCCTGGCTGGCGGAATGATGCGGGTCGCGAAACGGGCGTTGACGGCTGATCGCGCCGCCGCGCAACGCGCCCGCAACGCTTGCGATCATGCTGACCTCCAGCGCCTCGCCGGGGTCGAGCGGCGGCAACAGGCCGGGCAGACGCGCCGCCAGCATTGATTTTCCCGAACCGGGCGGGCCCAGCATCAATAAATTATGGCCCCCGGCGGCGGCAACCTCCAGCGCGCGCTTGGCGGTTTCCTGGCCCTTGATGTCGCGCAGATCCAGCTGCCCTCCCGCTGCCGATGGCGTTACGATCAGCGCTGCGGGCGGGCTAAGTACTTGTGTGCCCTTGAAATGATTGACAAGGCTCAGCAGACTCAGCGGTGCCAGAATCTGCCCGCTCGACGCAAAGGCGGCTTCGGGCCCGCATTCGGCAGGGCAGATCAGGCCGCGCCCCGCCGCAACCGCGCCGATACTGGCCGCCAGTACGCCGGGCACAAAACTGATCTTGCCATCCAGCGACAATTCGCCCAGTGCGGTATAGCCCGCCATCTCATCGCGCGGCAGCACATCCAGCGCCACCAGTATCGCAATGGCGATCGGCAGATCGAAATGACTGCCTTCCTTGGGCAGATCGGCGGGCGCCAGATTGACTGTGATGCGCTTGGCCGGCAGCGCCAGGCCAATGGCGCCCAGCGCTGCGCGCACCCGCTCCCGGCTTTCGGCCACCGCCTTGTCGGGCAGTCCAACCACCGTAAAGGCGGGAATGCCCGATGCGATCTGCACCTGCACATCCACCTCGCGCGTATCCACCCCTTCAAATGCCACAGTATAGACACGTGCAATCATACTATGCTTTGCTCCCAATGTTAGCGGCAGAGTAACGTATATTTACGGGGAGACAAACATGATCAAAGGCTTCGACCATTACGCCATTACCGTCGCCGATATGGAGGCCACTATTGCCTTTTACCGCAATGTGCTGGGGGCGGAAATATTGTGGGAAAAACAGTGGCGTGAAGGAAAAATTCCCGTCGTTTCGATGCAGCTGGGCGCCAACCGCATGAATGTGCATCAGGCCAAGGCGCCGGCAGCGCCTCATGCGCGCCAGCCAATGCCGGGTTCGGCGGATTTATGCATGCGCTGGGAAGGGCCGATCGCAGATGCCGCTGCGATGCTGGAAAAAAACGGCGTGGCGGTGATTGAAGGCCCCGTGCCGCGTCCGGCCGCCGATGGGGTCTGGGGCCAGTCTGTATATTTCCGCGATCCGGATGGAAACTTGCTGGAATTACTGTCTACACATGAACAGCCGGAGAAAAAACTGTTCAGCTAAACATTATAGTTAATTTTTTATTTCAGAATTTAAAGTGATGGACGTCACTTCAAAGTTCTGGTTAAATATGTCCTAATATATATTCGACATTGGCGCTGTATTTATGAATTTTGACGCTGGCTATACACATAGTTAACGTTGAAATCCGGCCAATACAGTAAACCCGGTATATATTTCAGGAGGTTTACCATGCCCCTCGGTTTTTTTAACAGAGCAACAAAAGCAACAACGGTCCAGCAAAGCATCGCGGCTATTCGTGCCAACCCGGTTGCAAAACCACATACACAAAGGCTGGCGAGAAAGACCCAGGTCATGGCGTTGGCCGCGCATATCGGTCAGGCGGGCCAAAAGAGCCGCATCGGGCTGCCTAATTGGGGCGGATGACAGGACCGGGGCACCGGTTTCCGGTTAACTGTACTCCGGGCCCTGATGATGGCGCCATGATGCAGCTATTGCTGAAACCATGATATTTTTGAGACACAGCAGCAGGCAAGTTTACCTTTAAATGAGAATTGCCCTGTAGTTCGTCCCTGTATCCAGTATAGTTTCTCCGGCCCGGACTCAGTCCGGCCGGGTGAATTTGGAAAATTATTGGGACACGCTATGCATTTTTTTCGAATGGCCCTGGCCGCTACGGGAATTTTCATGCTTTCGCATGGCGCGGATGCCGCCCAACGGGCAGGTGTGGCTGCTGGCATTGTAGGCCCCTCACATGTATCGGGTGCAGAACGGCAGAACATGCTTCCGGTCACATCCGGGATGGATATGCTGCTCAATGACCGGGTGCAAAGTGAGGCGGCATCGCGGCTGCAAATTCTGCTGCTGGACGAAACCGTACTTACCATTGGTCCGGACAGCGATCTTGTAATCGACAAGTTTGTTTTTGATCCGGCTGCACAAAAGGGAGAAATGACCGCGAGCCTTGTCAAGGGGGCGCTGCGCTATATTTCCGGCAACATCGCGCGTGCGAACCCTGAAAATGTGGTGATCAAGACGAACACTGCCACCATCGGGGTTCGTGGCACGGCGCTTTTTGTTACAGATGATCCGAAATCCCCGGGCACACAATTTATTGGTCTGCTGGGTCCAGGCGCCAATAATGACGGCGATCTGAAAGCCGGTGGCCTTACCGTCAGCAATTCTGCCGGCACCACTGAGGTTTTTCGCGCCGGGTATGGCGTATTCGTATCGCCAGGGGGTGCGCCCGGACCAGCCATACAGACCCCGCTCCGCCTGGTGCAACATGTGCAACAGCAAATGACCGTTACAATGCCGCAATCCGGGCCGCAATCCGGGCCGCAATCTGACTCGGGTGAAAATTCCCGCCCGGCCGGAGGGAGTGAAGACGTGGCCGGGCCTGGCAGGGCTGTTGCAGGAGCGCCGGCGGCCGGTGCTCCTCCTGCTCCCCCGCCTGGAGGCGCTAATCCGCCATCAGCCGGGACGCCACCGCTGCCGCCCGTAGCGCCCAGCAATATTGCCGGGGGTAATCTTGCTGTCACACGCCAGCTTTCAGCAGGCGTAGGGGATATATTGGGATCATTGGGTGTTGCAAATAGCGGCGGATCGACAGCCAGCCAGGATATGGTTGCCGGGTCACAGGAAAATGTACCGCTTCGATCCGCTGTAACATTGGAAAGCAATCCTGATTCGATAGTTTTAACCCCCGCCACCAGGACATTAACAGTGTCCACATCGAATGCACTAACGGGGGTCGCTACGACTACAGCAGTGTCGCCGACCTTGACCACAACTACGACAATAGAGCCAACCAGAACCGCCACATCGACATTGTCGCCAACCGCCACAACGACAGTGTCGCCGACCTTGACCACCACAACGACAGTGTCGCCGACCTTGACCACAACAACAACGTTATCGCCGACAGTCTCGTCAACCGCTGTGCTTACTCCAGCTGCCACGACAACGACGTTATCGCCGACAGTCTCGTCAACCGCTGTGCTTTCTCCAACTGCCACGACGACGACGTTATCGCCGACAGTCTCGTCAACCACTGTGCTTTCTCCAACTGCCACGACAACGACGTTATCACCGACAGTCGCGTCAACCACGCTTGTCCCAAGAACGACCACAACGTTATCACCGACAGTCTCGTCAACCACGATTGCCCCAAGGACGGCGACAACGCTTACAAGGCGATAAGGCAGTGCATTTTCGTTTTGCCGCGAGATACGCCTGACGGTTTTCCCAGCGGTGCTTTGAAGATTGCGCCGGCGCAAGAGCTGGCTTTTGATGCCGGTGTCATAAATTTTGACGCAGGTGGCATGAATGAAGTAGGTCTTTGGGTGAAGTTGATCTTGCTCCAAAGGCGGCGAGCCGCCTTAACGCGCAACGCCTCAAATGTTAATTGAAGAGAAAACTCATGCGAATCGGAGTCACAAGAGGGGCCTTTGCCGGCGATGGTTTGAAGGGCGTGATCGCGCGCGCAATAGAATTGGAAGCCAAGCGGTTTCCAACCATGTGGATGGTTCAGGCCTTCGGCCATGACACGATTACCGCGCTTTCACTCGCGGGACATGAAACAAAGACAATTGAACTGGGCACATCCGTGGTGCCTACCTATCCGCGCCATCCCGTTGCCCTTGCCCAGCAGGCGCTGACGGCCGCCACGGCCGCTGGCGGGCGGTTTACCTTGGGGATCGGCCTGTCGCACAAGGTGATGATCGAAGATATGCTGGGCCTGTCTTATGACAAACCCGCCAGACATATGCGCGAATATCTGGCAGTGCTGTTGCCACTGCTGAAGGGAGAACGGGTCAGCTATGCGGGCGAGCAATACAGGGTCAATGTAGAAGTCACCATCGAGGATGCGCCACGGCCCGTACCGGTGTTGCTGGCGGCGCTTGGCCCGGTCATGCTCGAACTTGCCGGCAGTCAGGCCGATGGAACCATCACCTGGCTGACCGGCTTCAACACGCTGGAAAATCATGTCGTGCCGGTGATTACCAGGGCCGCGCATGCTGCGGGCCGGCCGGCGCCGCGCATCGTGGCGGGACTTCCCGTGCTGCTGACCAATGATCCCGATGGCGCGCGCACGGCGCTGGCCAGCAAATTAAAATTTTATGATGCGCTGCCTTCCTACCGCGCCATGCTGGACCGCGAAGGCGCCGCCTGCGCTGCCGATGTGGCTATCCTTGGCGGCGAAAATGTACTGGATAGCGCCATTGCGCGCCTGCGGGATATGGGTGTCACGGATTTTCGCGCGTCGATCACAGGCGTCGGCGATGATTCCGAGCAGCGCACAATCGACTATCTGGCC
>Ga0209851_1000015_pt1 | contig 91367 bp, 89 predicted proteins | sample GWRWT4_14Oct14_FD_187195 | JGI IMG/M metagenome (GOLD analysis project Ga0209851, IMG submission 187195) | Sand microcosm microbial communities from a hyporheic zone in Columbia River, Washington, USA - GW-RW T4_14-Oct-14 (SPAdes) (version 2) | ecosystem: Engineered > Artificial ecosystem > Sand... | reverse complement strand
CAGAACACCACAATGGGTTTATCCCCGCTGGGTTCCTTGCGAAGCTGGCGCAAAAATTCAATTCCATTCATGACAGGCATGTTCCAGTCCAGCAAAATTGCATCAGGCATTTTGGTGCGGCAAATATTAAGTGCTTCCTGCCCATCAACAGCTTCAAAAATTTCGAATTTCATATCTTCAAGAATTTGCCTGGCAACTTTCCGGATAACTCTTGAGTCATCCACAACAAGACAAGACTTCATTTGCCCACGCTCCTTTTATCAATGGTTACATTGATTTTTATGCCGCCATAGCCCCATTCAGTAACTGGATGACCTTATCCAATTGAATTACCACCATGAGCTTGTCATCAAGACGGAATATGCCTTCTGCAACATCGCGCAGTTTAACGTCCAGATTGGAAGGACTGCGCTCAAAAGATGACTCCTCCAAGCTTAAAACCTCACCCACTGCATCCACCAGAAGGCTGTAAGGTTCTCCCTGATATTCAATAACCACCGCCATAACCGGCGAGCCATGCGCGCGCCTTTCATAACCAAGCCGTTGACGTAAATCTATCGCGGTGACAATACGGCCGCGCAGATTCAGCACGCCTGCTATTTCCGGCGGCGCCATTGGCACATGCGCAAGCCGCGTAGGCGCAAAAACATCATGCACATCCAATACGGGAATTCCGAACAATTGCCCGCTGATATACATTGTTACAAAATCAGAGGTTTCCTTGCTGCCTGATAGACGCGTCACTTCATCGGATTTTTTAGAATTTTGACTCATACTGCTTCTCCGTATACTGACAGTGTTTCCGTCAGGCTGCGCAGCAGCGCGCCACGGTCCATTTTGACTACATAATCGGAAAACCCTACCTCACGCCCGCGTTCAAAATCATCAGCAGTGCCGTGGGCGCTGATTGCAACAATAGGTGTTTCACCCCAGCGCTGGTCAGCCCTGATCATGGATGCGAGCTCAAAACCGCTTATGCCCGGCATTTCAATATCACTGACAATGGCGTCAAAAACCGCGCCTTCGTCACGAAGTTTAAGCGCCTCTTTTGCATTCTCTACGGCCGTAACCCGGTAGCCGGCCGCTGACAAAACAGGGCCCAGCATGTTGCGGAAGAACGGGCTGTCGTCAATCAGCAGAATGCGGCGCGCGGCCTTGACACGGGTTTTCCTGCTTTCTTCAAACCAGTCAGGGAAAGCCACCACAAGATAATGGCTGACATCAATAACCTCGGTTGCGGCGCCAGCGATCACGGCGGTGCCAACCAAACCCGGTGTTTCAGTGGTCAGTTCGATTTTTAGCTTACTCTCGACGATATCAACTATTTCATCAACAGCCAGACCCATGGTGCGTGTTTCATCGGCAAACACCAGCATAGGCTGACGCCCCTCCGTGCGCAGTGAATATTTGTCTGAAACACGAACCAGCGGCATAAGCTGGCCGCGATACTGCACAACATCAAAGCCATTGGAAACTTCGATAGTGGTGCTGTCAATTTCCTCAAGCCGCGCAACCAGTGAAAGCGGCACCGCCTTTGGCGTTGCATCACCGGCTTTGAATATCAGCATGGAAATTATTTCATCTTTTGGATCAGTTACGCTGACCTCTGCTTTTTCTTCTTCCTGCTCAACCTTGACGTTACCATAAAGATTGGCAATGCCATTTGGATCCAGGATCATAATCACGCTGCCATCTCCCAGAATTGTGTTTCCTGAGAAAACCGATATATGGCGCAAGATAGGCGCAACCGGTTTAACGACAATTTCTTCTGTGTCATATACACGGTCCACAACGATACCAAACCGGAACCCGCCCACCTGGGTAACGACGACAAAATCATCATTGCCGCGTACATTAGAATTGACGCCAGTGCTGTCATTTACAGCATCTTTGGCGCCCATGCGCAGCACATCTCTCAGATAGACCAGCGGCAGAAGCTGCTCGCGCAGGCGCAACACAGGCGCATCCTTAATGCGTTCAATTTTGTGTTCAGAATTGTTTGACGCACGGACAAGTTCAATGACGCTGATTTGCGGTATGGCAAAGCGCTCACCATTCGCCTCAACGATCAGCGCAGAAACAATAGCCAAGGTCAGCGGAATTTTGACCGTGAATACCGATCCCTTGCCGGGTGTGGAGCGCACATCAACCGTACCGCCGATTTTCTCGATATTTGTGCGGACAACGTCCATGCCGACGCCGCGGCCTGAGACACTGGTAATTTTTTCCGCCGTTGAAAAACCTGCCTTGAAGATAAAATTGCCAATTTGCAGATCGGTCATTTCATCTAGTTCGGCTTCCGTAGCCAGGCCTGAGGAAATTGCCTTCTGCCTGATACGCTCAATATTCAGACCCGCGCCATCATCGGAAATCTGAATGATAACATGTCCGCCTTCGTGATAGGCGTTCAGTTTAATGTAACCAAGCTCGTTTTTACCGTCTTTCAGCCGTTTCTCCGGCAGTTCAAGGCCGTGATCAGCGGAATTCCGTATCATGTGCGTAAGCGGATCTTTGATAAGTTCCAGCACCTGACGGTCCAGTTCCGTTTCGGCGCCGATCATCCGAAGTTCGATTTTTTTGCCAAGTTCGTGGCTTAAATCGCGCACAATCCGCGGCAGTTTCTGCCAGGCGTTTCCGATCGGCTGCATGCGGGTCTTCATTACCCCTTCCTGCAACTCGGTCGTAACCAGATTCAAACGCTGAAGCGGAACCTTGAATTTGCTGTCATCCTGCTCGCGTACTATTTGCATCAGCTGATTGCGGGTAAGCACAAGCTCGCTAACCATCGTCATCATATCTTCCAGCAGATCTACCGTAACGCGGACGGTTTGATTAGCAACAGAAGTGTCGGAATTTTTGTGCGCCGAATCCAGATCCGATTTTTTGCCCGTAACATTTGATTTCGTTTTAGCGGCAGTTACAGCTACAGGCTCATCATCTTCCGCGTGATCTTCATCGGCAATCGCGGCTGAAGGCTCAGATGAATCATCCTGCATGTCCTCCGGCCCTGGCGCCGACCTGAATGCCGCTTCCAGTTCGTCGAGCGTCACTTCGCCTGGTTGTAATTCACGGCCAAGCACATTGATGCTCTTGCTGTCGTCCACTTCCGTTTTGGGATTGCTTTTCGCCTCCGCAGGTTTTGGCGCAGCCGGTTTCGCCGCAGCGGGTTTTGGCGCCGCAACAGGCGTGGATACCTTGCCCGAGGCGACTTCGTTCAGACGGTCGATAAGCTCTTTATCATCGCCCTCCGGTTCACATTCATTAGCTTCCAGATCGGCAAGAATGGATTTAATGGCGTCAATGGATTTTAGAATTAAACTGACCGCTTCGGTCGTTACTTCCAGTTCGCCATCACGAAATTTTCCCAGAATATTTTCAGATGCATGCGCAACGGATTCGAGACGCGGAAGCCCCAGAAATCCGCAAGTTCCTTTGACAGTGTGAACAAGGCGGAAAATATTGTTTAAAACGGCCTTGTCCGTGGGATCTTTTTCAAATCGAACCAGTTCAAGGTCAACGACATCGAGACTTTCATTCGTCTCTGTGAGAAATTCGTTAAGTAAATCATCCATATCGGTAACCCCGGTTGAACCCAAAAATTTGGATATTTGGGTAAAGGACTATGTCCGCCTGTACCCAATACCGATACCGGATTGATGTTAAGAAGCCGTAAAGTTGGACACTATCCAGCGTGATCTGCAATAATAGATTTCAGACTTAACTGATCGGCGGTCAGGTTTACGCCGATTTTTGTCCCGGCAAGGCGCGCAATCAGACCTGTGTAATAGGCCTGCGCTGCCCGTGGCGCCAATCCCGCCAGCCCCTTTTCACCGCCGATAATTTCTTCGAATGATTCGATCGGGCGGATCATTGGCGCCTGAGCAACAATTTCGATGCTACTTGCGCCGCTGTTTCTCGTCAGTATCGCGGTAACGGTGCCGCCGCGCGGCAACGCTTCTGCGGCAAGAAATGCTGAATTTACGAGCAGTTTGGCCGGCATGCGTTCGAGCTGACCGGCATCGCACTGCCATTCCAGCGCGACCTTGTGGTCATCCAGAATCGCCTCAGTTGCTTTCTTTGCCTCGCCCATATCAATCAGACCGCCAGGACCGCCAGAAGCGCCATAGGCAAGTCTGGCGAATTGCAGCCTGTGCGCCGTCCTGCTGGCACTCTGCGTGATCAGGCGAATGGCCATTTCCCGCATTTCCAGATCACTTTCGTCCGCCATAACCTCCAGGCCATTGATTATAGCGCCCACCGGGCTGACCAGATCATGACACAGCCGGGAGCAGAGCAATGAAACCAGTTCAAACCCTTCCATATCCATCTGCGATTTCACTCCCCCAAAAGTTAAAACAGGATATTAATGAGTACTTAAATACTTGATCAGCTATGGTAAACAAAATGTTAATTCATCTGCCCTATTTGTCAGGACGGATTTAGCGAGAGAAGAACAGAGGTAAATAAATGACGCTTGCGCCTGCTGAACAAATGGCTCTGACGCTGGCTGTACGCGATATCGCAGTGCGGGCCGGAACGATCATTATGCAATATTACGAAGGCGAGAAGGATATCCGCCAGAAAACCGACGCTTCTCCGGTCACAATTGCCGATGAAGCAGCCGAGCATTATATCATCGCGGCGCTTGGCGCACTCACGCCTGAAATTCCGGTTATTGCCGAAGAGCTGGCTGCGGCGGGAAAATTGCCTGTCGTGAAAAATCGCTATTGGATGGTGGACCCGCTTGATGGCACCAAGGAATTTATCGACAGAAATGGTGAGTTTACCGTCAATATCGCTCTGATCGAAAATGGCGTGCCAACGATAGGTGTGGTATATGCGCCAGCCATCCAGCGTATGTTTTATTCCGCGGGTCCGGGGGCCACATATGAGCAGAAAATAGATCCGCATCAGGGGCCAAGCCGCAAACCGGACAGCCCGCCAAAAGAAATTCGTGCGCGCAAACCCGCTCAGGATGGTTTTATCGTCATCGCCAGCCGGTCGCACCGGGACAAAAAAACTGATGAGTTTCTGGCGGCCTATCACGTCAAGGACATCATCACCGCAGGATCGTCACTGAAATTCTGCGTATTGGCGGCGGGCGAGGCCGATCTTTACCCGCGTCACGGCCCAACCATGGAATGGGATACTGCTGCCGGTCAAGCAGTGCTTTGCGGCGCAGGCGGACGCGTGACCAATATGGACGGCACACCATTTACCTATGGCAAACCGGATTTTCGCAATCCGCATTTTATTGCCTGGGGTGCGCAGAAGGATTAAGCGCCCCTAAAAGAAAAAGGGCGCAGCGATGGATTAATTGTCCACCGGCCACACTTCGCCAAGAACCCGGAACGCACTGGCGGCGCAGGGCCAGCCGGCATAATGCGCGGCATGGGATATCATGCCCTCAAGCTGCTCGCGCTTTACGCCGAGATTTTTTGCGCCGGCAAAATGGATGCGCTGTTCGGCCTCCCGGTTCAGCGCGACCAGAATCGTGCAGGTGATCAGCGAGCGCGTCTCCAGCGGCATTTCATCCCCCTGCCAGACATCACCAAACAGATGTTCCATCGTGTAACGCGAAAATGCTTCAGGAACGGATGAACGGCTGGAGGATGGATTGCGCGGCTGTCCCTCGGTCAGCTTCTTGAAAAATGCGATTCCCTTTTTGCGTTTTTCTTCGTTAGACATATTTGCTGGCCCTTTCTTAATGATGCGTCATCCTGAACGAAGCAAAGAATCCCATGAAAGAGATCCTTCGTTTCGCTCAGAAGGACAGCGGGTAAATGATCACGAAACAGTGTTTTTTGGCACATCCTTGAATGGACGGTCCATACCGGTCATCGGTTCCTTCGGCATTCCCAGCACCCGTTCCGAGATAATATTGCGCTGGATTTCGTCGGTGCCGCCTGCAATCGACGCGGCTGGCGTAGAGACCAGCACCTCTGCGATCACCCCATTCATCGGGCTGTCCGCACCGGAAAGCATGGCATCGGCTTCATTGATCAGCGTGTGCACACTAGCGGACGCCCGCGCAATATGACTGCCGATCAGTTTTCCCAGCGATCCTTCCGGACCTTGCGGGCGTCCCATCTGCTGTGCGGCGCGGGCGCGGCGCGCCGTCCATTTCGCCGCATTGTACAGCGTCAGCAGTTTGGCCATTTCCTGGCGCACTACTGGATCCGTATTTTTGCCTGCCGCTTTGGCCCGCTCAATGACCAGATCGGCGCGCCCGGCGCGCTGCGGATACCATTTATAGGGCTCGTTATGTTTGGCGGTTTCAATGCGTTCCTGCTCATAGGCGCGGCCCTTGCGCACCTGGCCCTGCCCCGGCACTGCGGCAACGCCATCGGCGGCGAACCGGCGTTCGTGCATCAGCGTGGTGGTCGCCACCTTCCATCCTTCGCCCAGGCTGCCCACCAGAAATTCAGGCGGCACCATGGCGTCGGTAAAGAACACCTGGTTGAAGGAGGCATGACCATTCATCTGGCGCAGCGGCTGCACCACAACACCCGGCTGTTCGATCTCGATGATGAAATAGGACAGGCCCTGATGCTTGGGCACATTCCAGTCGGTGCGCGCCAGCAAAATGCCGTACTGGGCATGATGTGCGCTGGTAGTCCACACTTTCTGGCCATTGATGATCCATTTGCCATCTTTCAGATCGGCGCGCGTCACCGCACCCGCCATATCGGAACCGCTGCCCGGTTCACTGAAAAGCTGGCACCAATTATCTTCGCCTGTCAGCATCCGGCGGATGAATTTATCCTTCAGAAAGTCTGAGCCATGATCGAACAAAGTGGCGGCGGCCAGCATCCGAATGCCGCTGCGGGCCACGCCAAGCGCGCCCATATTGCGGAATTCACTCTCAACTACAGCATCAAATTTAACGGGTAAGCCCTTGCCATACCATTTTTTTGGCCAGGACGGCATTCCCCAGCCGCTATCCGCCAGCAGGCTGCGCCATTGCACCAGGTCAAGCTCCGGGTTCCAGTTGGCCTGCAACCATTCCCGAACCTCTGCGCGTATGGATTCTTCGGTAAATTCACTCATTGCAATTCCCCATGCTCAAACGTGCCAGCGCTGCATCAGCAATTCCCGGTGATATTTCGGGCTGCCCAGAAACACCTCGGAGCTTTTGGCGCGCTTGAACCACAGATGCGTGTCATTATCCCAGGTAAAACCAATGCCGCCATGCAGCTGCACGGTTTCTTTCGCAGTTTGAATATAGGCATCCGAGGCCGCCGCCTTGGCGAGGCAGGCCATGGCGGGCCAATCGTCCGCTTCTTCCGCGGCGGCTTCGGCGGCATAATAGGCAGCCGATTTGGCGAGTTCGACATCCACCAGCATGTCGGCGCATTTATGCTTGATCGCCTGGAAGCTGGCGATCGGGCGGCCAAACTGCATCCGCATCATCACATAATCGAGTGCGGACTGGCGCAACCGTTCAGCCCCCCCTACCATTTCATTGGCCAGACAGACCGCCGCCTGATCCAGTGTCCTGGAAAAGGGTGCGGCGGCGGCGCCCGCCTCGCCCAGCAGTTCGGCCTCAACCCCGTTAAATTTCAGCAGCGCAAGTTTGCGGGTGGCGTCCACTGATTGAAGCAAGCGCCGGTCCAGCCCTTTGGCGTCACCGCGCAGCGTGAAGAATGACAGGCCCTGATCGCCGCTGCTGCCGGGCGCGCGCGCCAGCGCAACAATCAGATCGGCGGTATGGCCATCAAGCACAAAACTTTTCACCCCGTCCAATCTGTACCGGGCGCCCGATGGCGTTGCCGTCAGTGTTACGCCGCTGCTGTCCCACAGGCCATTCTCTTCGGTGCAGGCCAGCGCCGCCACGGTTTCGCCCGCCGCAATGCCGGGCAGCAGCGCCTGTTTCTGATCCTCGGTGCCCGCGTTCAGAATGGCGTTGGCCGCCAGCACAACAGAAGAAAAATACGGCCCGCACAGCAAAGCGCGGCCCATTTCCTCCAGCACAATGGCCAGTTCGACAAAGCCGAAGCCCTGCCCGCCATAGGCCTCTGGAATATGCACCGCGCTCAGGCCCAGATCGGCGTTCAGCTTGCGCCATGTGTCACGCTCAAAACCCGCATCCGTCGCCATCAGGCGGCGCACTTCCGCTGGGGGGGACTTTTCCGCTAGAAAGCGCCGCAACATGGTGCGGAACTGTTCCTGTTCATTGCTGAAGCTGAATTTCATGCCTGCATCCCCGTCCCTGCTTTTTTCGTCTGGCTTAAAGCCAGTTGCGTGTCTTATCCTTCGGATCAATCTACTGTAATATGCGTGAGAATATGCGCAACAGCCAATTATTACTGTCAGCGTCATCAGTAAGGGGGAAGCATGAGCGAAGCCATTGATCTGTCGCGCGGGGCCACATTTGAGCATGGCTTTCCGCATGAGTTTTTTAAACAACTGCGCGATACGCAGCCCATTTACTGGCATGAACCGACGCAATATTGCCCCGGCGGCGAGGGCTTCTGGGTTGTCAGCCGCTATGAGGATTGCGTCAAGGTGATGCGCGACCCCGCCACCTTCTCCTCCGACAAAGTGCCCCCGCGCAAGGGCGGCGGCACCTCGCTGCTGGATGAACCCTATGCGGGCATGGCCATGAACAATGCCGACGATCCGCAGCACAAACGCCTGCGGGGCCTTGTCAGCCAGGGATTTACGCCCCGCGCCATCGCCGATATGGAGGCGGATTTGCGCCGCCGTGCGAAAGCCATCCTGAGCGCCATACCCAATCCGGAAAATTGCGAATTTATTTCCGAGGTGGCGCGCGAACTGCCGCTTCAGGCGATCTGCACCATTCTGGGCGTGCCGGAAGAAGACCGCGTGCAATTGTCAGAATGGATCGATCATGGCTTGATGCAGCAAAGCGATGGCGTGATCAGCCGTGAATATCTGCAACTGATCCGCGATTATGGCCGCAAACTGATCGAGGAGAAGCGCGAAAAGCCGGTGAATGACATCATGTCCGCCATCATTCATGCGCGATCCGACGACCCCAATGAAAAACCATTAACGGCGCTGGAACTGATCAATTTTTTTCTGCTGCTGTTTCCCGCAGGCGCCGAAACGACACGCAGCGCCATTGGCGGCGCCATGCTCGCTTTTATCGAAAATCCGAGCCAGCTGACGAAATTACGCGCGCATCCCGAACTGATGCCCCAGGCGGTGGAGGAAATTGTCCGCTGGACGACGCCCTCTATCTACAAACGCCGCACCGCCACGCGCGACACAGAAATTGCCGGCGGCAGGATCAGGGCGGGCGACAAGCTGAGCTATTGGGAAATGTCCGCCAACCGGGATGAACGCATGTTCAAAGATCCGTTCAAATTCGATATTAGCCGCGATCCCAACCCGCATGTGGGCTTTGGCACCGGCATTCATATCTGCCTCGGCATTGCGCTGGCGCGGATGGAAATCAAAATCATGTTTGAAGAAATTCTGGCGCGCTTCAATAATTTCGAACTGTTGGCCGCGCCATTGTGGATGCCGAACAACCGCCTGCTCGGCGTGCGCGAACTAAAATTGCGCCTGGCGTGAGGATGCGTATTTCCTAGAATAATATCTCCAACTCTATGATGCCATCGATCGACCAAACTCCGTAAAAATATTAGTGCACTTACGGCCGTTTAGTAATTGAAATGATTCAGTGCTTAGAAAATTTTGAATGTCTTGAGTGTACCGGATTCCAACTGCCTTGCAAATTTTCGGTGCCAAAAATCTACAGTCACTATCTGAAATTCCATAGGCCGAAGCGAATATTTTCTTCGTCTGTAATTGTCTTTCTGATTGCAATAATTCCAAGTTTTGATCGTGAAATGCAAACCCAAGAAAAACTATTTTGTCAGCTTGATCGATTACTCCATGAATATTTGCCAGCTGAGTATGATCCGTCAATTGCTCCGTAAATGTTTTTATATTCTCAGATAGTTCCAATATATTGCCCCGGTCTGGGCTGCCAAATGGCACTCCACCATCCCCCGCGATATCCGCGGGAAATGGTTTGGGGCCTACAGGGCCATATGGATGAAATATTTTGATGCTTTCAACCAATTTCATCGCCTCTACCGGAGGCATCTGAAAATGATTCATCAGAGCCGCAAATAAAAAATGCTCAAAGCAGCGGTCATAATTGAATATTATGAATGAGAGATTTTCGAATAATTTGCGCTCCTTACCTTTTTCACTCCCGCTTATCAGGATACGAAAAAAATTCATATACCAGGTATTTTCAATTTTTGAATAACGCAAATTAGGGGTTTGGTTGATGTCATAAAATAAACTGCTGCTACGCTCCGCCTTTAGGATACTTCGAATAATTGCCAGTTTTCCACATAGTGCAATTTTATTGTTATCCTTATGGGTATCGATATAGGTATCAATCGAAGAGGCCGTTTGCATACCCTCCATGATCTGAGTGGCAGCATTCCTGTAATCCATTATCGTACTGCCCAACATATCTTCCGACTTTACCTGTCGCTGGATCGCATCCCAAATAAATCTATCTCCAACGTCCTCATCCGGTGGCATGTTCGAAAAATGCAGTCGTCTCGCTATATCTGCCTTCAAGATATTACCGACTGGCATATTTACTTCCGCGCTTGCGCCCGCGCCAATAATAAAAGCTGTCTTCGAGTTAAACAATTTTCTCTCTCCCGCAACAACGAATCTGCGCTTAAGCCGCCCTTGGCTTGACTTCGCGTTTCAACCGGTCTGCCAGCGCGGCGCTGGCCACTTCAAGGTCGTAGCGGGTTTGCAGATTTAGCCAGGACTGCGCATCGGTGCCAAAATAGCGGGCAAGGCGCAGGGCCGTGTCCGCGCTGATACCCCGGCGCCCCAGCAAAATATCATTAATGCGGGTGCGCGGCATTCCGGTAGCGCCCGCCAATGCATAAGCGCTCAGCGCGAGCGGTTCCAGAAACTCTTTTTTCAAAATCTCTCCGGGATGCACCGGAGGGAAATCGCGCTTGGCCACAGCTTCCTCCTTCCTAATGATAGTCAACAATTTCGACGTCATAAGCGTCGCCCTCTTTCCAGACAAAGCAAATCCGCCATTGATCATTGATGCGGATGCTATGCTGACCTGCCCTGTTTCCAGCCAGCGCCTCCAGCCGGTTGGCGGGCGGAACCCGTAAAAAGTCCAGCGTCGCGGCCGCATCCAATATCAGCAATTTACGCATGGCCCGCTGCTGAATATCAGATGGCAGCCTGCGCACCTTTCGCCCTTGCAGGAGGTTTTCCGCGTCCTTCATTCTGAATGACTTAATCACCCGATAAGCGTAACGAAATTCATTACGCTTGTCAAATTGTCTTCATAGCCACGTAAGGCGCAAGAAACGAGTATCTCGCAGCGCAACCATGCAGTAACCTGCGCCCCATTCAAAAACCAAATGCAAGTCCCGGGAAAGACCTGAAAATTGCTTATTTTTATCCGCCATGCTCAGTAAAATATTCTCCAAAGACTTGGTTTTTCACCGAACCATCTGGCTAGGCTGGGGAGCGGTTGCGGGCGCGGTCGCGATTTACGCCGGGAATTTTGTGGTTTCGCGTTACGCCATCAAAGAATCGATCGGCATTATGGATATGGTGGCGCTGCGTTTTGCCGTGGCGGGTATCGTCATGGCGCCTCTGTTCTGGCGGGACGGCATACGCAGCCTTGCCACGGTTGGTGTGCGGCGCGGATTTATTCTGACGGCGCTGGCCGGGCCGCCTTTCGCGCTGTTAATGATCGGGGGATTATCGCTGGCGCCCGTCGCGCATGGCGCGCCCATTACCGGCGCGATGATTCCCGTATCCTCAGCCATCGGTATGCGGCTGATCACCGGCAGGAAAATACCGCTTTTGAGAATCTTGCTGTTCATTCTGATTTTCGCGGGCCTTGCCATGGTCAGCGGATTTTCACCCAGCGCCAGCACGAAAACCCTGTTGGGGGATTTTCTGTTTATCCTGTGCGGTTCGATGTGGGGCGCCTATGCGGTGATGCTGCGCCAATGGCAACTGGACTCCATGCCGGTAACCATCGTCATTTCGCTGCTGTCACTGCTGTTTCTGCCGGTCTATTTTATACTGTTCACGCCCGATTTCAGCGCAGTTTCATGGCAGATGATCGGCTTTCTGTCTATCTATCAGGGCGTGCTGGCGTCAATCGTCTCGCTGCTGCTGTTTTCATTTGCCGTCAAGGCCATCGGCCCGCAACGCGCAACGCTTGGCAACGCCACAGTGCCGATTTTCGCAACGCTGCTGGCTGTGCCTGCATTGGGCGAACTGCCGACGCCGTTTCAATGGCTGGGCATCGTCATCGTCGTCAGCAGCGTTATTTTTGCCGCACAGATGCAGGATACCCCTGTTACGGAAAAATAGCTTCCTGCATTAGCCCGGCGGTTTCATCAAATCCCAGCATCAGGTTCATATTCTGTACGCCCTGGCCGCTCGCGCCCTTAACCAGATTGTCGATGACGCTGACAATAATCGCGCGATCTGGTTTGCGGTCCGCCACTACCCCGATCAAAGCGTGGTTGGTGCCGCGCACATGCCGGGTGGCGGGCACATCGCCCATTGGCAGTACACGGACGAATGGCTCTTGCGCATAGCGGCACGAAAGCGCGGTATGAATATCTGCGGCGGTTGCACCCGGACTCAGCTGCACATAGATCGTCGATAATATGCCCCGGTTCATCGGAATCAGATGCGGCGTAAAGCTTGGCGTAACCGGCGCGCCCGCGGCCAGGCTCAGTTCCTGATCCAGCTCCGCCATATGCCGGTGATTGGCAACGCCATAGGCATGGATCGCCTCGCTTACCTCGCTGAACAGGCTGCCTTCCTTCAGGGCGCGGCCCGCGCCGCTGACGCCGGATTTGGAATCGATAATGATATTTTCTGTGGCAATCAGTTTTTGCGTGACCAGCGGCGCCAGCGGCAGCAATGCACTGGTCGGATAACAGCCGGGGCACGCCACCAGCCTGGCAGCCGAGATTTCCTTACGGTAAAATTCCGTCAGGCCAAACACGGCCTCAGTCTGCAAATCCGGCGCACGGTGCGCATGGCCATACCATTTTTGATAATCCGCAACATCGCGCAGCCGGAAATCCGCCGACAGATCAATGATTTTCTTGTTGCGCGGAATGGATGCAATTACTTCCTGGGTCGTGCCATGCGGCAACCCGCAAAACACCAGATCATATTGATCCCATTTTAGCTGATCAACCGTCACCAGCGGCGGCAGGCCCAGCCCGGCCAGATGCGGAAACACGCTGCCATATTCCTCGCCTGCCTTGCGGTCCGCAGTGACTGCGGCGATGCGAACATGAGGATGTCGCGACAAAATGCGCACCAGTTCCGCGCCGGTATAACCGCTGGCTCCGAGAATGGCGATATGGGCTTGATTTTTCATTGAAACATGCTCCGCTCGAAATTATGCGCAAAGAAAAAGGGGACGCCCGCCGGACGTCCCCTTCCCACATGGAAAGTATCGCGCCGGTTAGCGCTTGGAGAACTGGAAGCTGCGTCGGGCCTTGGCGTGGCCGTATTTTTTGCGCTCCACCACGCGGCTGTCGCGGGTAAGAAAACCGCTCAATTTCAACGCAGGACGCAGGTCCGGCTCATAATAGGTCAACGCCTTGGAAATACCATGACGCACAGCGCCCGCCTGGCCCGATAATCCGCCGCCCTTGACGGTGCAAATCACATCGAATTGCCCCACGCGGCGTGTCACTTCAAAAGGCTGGCGCAGAATCATCTGCAACACCGGCCTTGCGAAATAGGTGGCAAGTTCACGGCCATTAATGGAAAACCGCCCGCTGCCGGGTTTGATCCAGACACGTGCAATCGCGTTCTTGCGCTTGCCTGTGGCATAGGAACGTCCGAGATTATCTATTTTGGGTTCAACGCGAATGGCGTCACTGGCGGACGGAGCGCCCGGAACACGCTGTTCGGCCTCCTGTTCCGTCCGGCGCTGCCGGTCAATGATGGCGTCTTTCAGATCGCCAAGCCCTCTTCTATCCTGCGCCATGCTCAGCCAATCCTCGAATTTTTACGGTTCAGAGATTTAAAATCAACACTGACAGGCGATTGCGCCGCATGCGGATGTTCTGAACCCGCATAAATCCGCATATTGCTTAACTGCTGACGGCCCAGCGGGCCATGCGGCAACATGCGCTGCACCGCCTTGGACAATACACGTTCGGGATGCTGCCCCTTCAGTGTCGTGCCTGCCTTGCGCTCCTTGATGCCGCCAGGATGCCCGGTGTGCCAGTAAAAGGTCTTATCCGCCAGTTTGTTACCGGTCAGCCGCACTTTTTCGGCATTGATCACAATGACATTGTCACCGCAATCCATATGCTGGGTATAGGTGACCTTGTGCTTGCCGCGCAGACGCATGGCGATAAAGCTCGCCAGCCGGCCCAGCACCGCGCCGTCAGCGTCAATGACCAGCCACTTTTTTTCGATTTCCGACGCTTTCGCCGAATAGGTTCTCATGCGCTTTCTCCAAATCCACTGCCCGCATCTGTGCGGGCCGGAATGTGGCGCAGTATGCCCAGATTTATACGCAAGTCAAGAAATGATTTTCAATAAAACCCTTATATTTCAATACGATAGATATGAGGTATTATTTTACCACAAAGGCGGCGGAGCCGGATCGATCTTGTGGTTCATTTAATATACCTGGAACTTTACCGGTAAAAAAACCTGATCTTAACTTTATGCTTTTACGCTTAGGTCTTGGAATGACTATTCAAAACGGAAAATCACTGTTGGGGAAATGGTGAATTTGACGGGGACAATTATCAAATATTTCGAGGAGGCGAGCAATGCTTGGGGCTATGAAACTTTCACGTCTGGCTGTTATCCTTACAACCGTTCTGCTGACGGGCTTTGCGGCCATCCTTTGGACCAGCATGTCGGCCATCAACACACTCAAAGTGGGTGGCCCGACCTACGCTCAGATCGTTTTGGGAAAGGATTTGATCGCGGATATTCTTCCGCCGCCTGAATATCTCATCGAATCCTATCTGGAAGTGACGCAAATTCTAAATGACCAGGGAAGTTTGAAAACCCGCAGTGACAGGCTGGCGCAATTGCGAAAAGATTATGACACCCGCCACGATTACTGGCTTGAGCAAAGTTTTGATGAAAATATCAAGGAATTGCTGAACAGCAAATCCCATGCTCACGTAATAGGGTTCTGGAAGGAAACGGATGAAAAATTCCTGCCCGCCATGGGAAGCGGAAATATGGAGGCGGCGCGCGCCTCCTATGCGGAGCTGTCCCGTCACTATCAAAGCCATCGCGCTGTGATCGATGAAATCGTACCAAAAGCAAACGAGATGAATGCGCGCTTTGAAATAGAGGCCGCCGCCACCGAGACAAACGTAAACTGGACCTTCTGGGCCGTGGCAGGAATATTTCTTCTTACCATCCTCGCCAGCGCTTATGGGATGTTACGCAGGATCATTCAGCCGATAGTGCGCATAACTGACTCCGCAAAGGAAATATCGGACGGTAATGTTAATGTTCATATCCCATCCCTGGAACGTCAGGACGAGATTGGGGATATGGCGAAGGCGGTCGAGATGTTCAGGGAAAAAACCGCCCAGACCGCAAGTCTTGAGCAGATCAAGGCGATGACCGCCGCCGAACAGGCGCGTCAGGCCGAACGCGGCAAACGCATTGAACAGCTTTCAACCAGTTTCCGGAGCAATGTGCGCGGCTTTATGGATCAGCTTGGCGCCGCAGTAAGCCAGATGCAGGTAACTGCGCAGAGCATGCATGCTACCACATCCGTAACCCAGGAAAAAGCAAATGCGGCAGCCCATGCGGCTGAAGAGGCATCCAGCAATGTAGGCTCGGTCGCCAGCGCCGCCGAAGAACTGTCCGCCTCCATCTCGGAAATTGCGCGCCATATTGCCGTGTCATCGCAAACTTCCAGTCAGGCGATTGAACAGGCCGGACACACCTCCCAAACCGTGGACGCCCTGTCCTCAATGGCGGAAAAAATTGGTGATGTGGTCAATATGATCCGCGACGTGGCGGAACAGACCAATCTGCTGGCGCTCAACGCCACCATCGAGGCTGCGCGAGCGGGCGATGCCGGCAAGGGTTTTGCCGTCGTCGCGTCGGAAGTTAAAAATCTGGCCAATCAGACCGCCAGGGCGACCGAAGAAATTGCGCAGCAGATCAGCGCCATGCAGGGTGAAACCGCCCGCACCACCACGGCTATCCAGGATATTACCAAAATCATCAACGCTATCAATACGACCGTAACCACGGTTGCCGCCGCAGTTGAGGAGCAGGACGCCGCCACGCGGGAAATTTCCTCGAATGCGCAAAATGTTTCCCGGGGCACAGTTGACGCAGCGTCGAATATTTCACTGGTAACAGGCGCGGCAGCGGAAACTTCTGCTGCCGCCACCCAGACGTTAAGTTCCGTCAAATCCCTGGCCGATCACACTTCACAACTGCGCGGCAGCATCGAGCAATTCCTCGACGAACTCGCTGCCGCCTAGCGCACCGGCAAGAGATATCAAGAGATATAGCGGCGGGGACTATTTGCCCCCGCGCGCTGCGGCAAATGCCGGACGGCCAAGGCACCGGCCAAGCCATGCCCCGGCATTCGGATAGGGTGCGAGATCAAACTTGGCCATTTGCAGCCAGGCCAGCACTGACGCCACATTGAGATCTGCTATGGAAAAACTGGAGCCCAGAAGATAGTCCTTGCCCGCCAGCGCGCCATCGAGCACTTTCAACGCCGCACCGAGTTTTACGCCCGCCGCCGCCACATCTGCATCAGGCGTGGCCGGGTTCATCCGCTTCATCAACAATGTAAGTGCGGGCCCTTCCGCTTCGGTCACGGCCCAAAAGCTCCATTGCAGCGCCCTGCCTTCGTCGGCGATGTTTTTTGGCTGCAAATCACCGCCATATTTTTTCGACAGATACAGATTGATCGCCAGGGATTCGCACAACACCACCCCGTCATCCTCAATGGCCGGAATATGCCCGTTCGGATTTATCTTTAGAAAATCAGGTTCCCGCGACCCGCCAGTATTGGTAACCGGCACATTTTTGTACTCAATGCCCAATTCTTTCGCCAGCCACAATACGCGCAGCGCACGCGACTGAGGAATCCCGTAAATAGTAAGGCCCATCTCTCTCTCCCTGCGTTGTGGACAATCCATAACCGGACGTCCTATTATTCAGCCATCACAGTTGATCAGAAAATCTTCCGGCGCACAATGGACAGGCTGAGCGAATGGACAATGAAAATTACAGCGACGAACTTATCGGCGCGATCCTGAAGGCAACCAAAACCATTGCTGTTGTGGGCGCCAGCCCCGAGCGCAACCGGCCCAGCTACAGCGTCATGCAGTTCCTGCAAAAACGCGGCTTTCGCATCGTGCCGGTCAATCCGCGCGCTGTGGGTGAAACCATTCTGGGCGAAAAGGTCTATGCGAGCCTGGCGGATATCCCGTTTCCCGTCGATATGGTCGATATTTTCCGCACTTCGGACGCCGCAGGCCAGGTCACTGACGAAGCCATAGCGATCAAGGCGAAATCCGTATGGATGCAGTTAGGCGTCCGCAATCCTGCCGCCGCTGCGCGCGCGCGCGCCGCTGGATTAAAGGTTATCATGGACCGGTGCAGCAAAATCGAATATGGGCGTTTGTCAGGCCAGATCGGCTTTATGGGCGTAGACACCGGTATCATCAATAATTCGCGCCGCCGCCGCGTTTAAGGGATAGTTATCATGAGCAGTTACGGATTTGACACTTTATCCATTCATGCGGGCGCCGCGCCCGATCCCACCACGGGGGCGCGCATTACGCCGATCTATCAGACCGCATCCTATGTGTTTGATGATGTCGATCACGCCGCCGCACTGTTCAACCTTCAGGAATTCGGCAATATCTATTCGCGCATCACCAACCCCACCAATTCTGTGCTGGAGGCGCGCATTGCTGCCCTTGAAGGCGGCAGCGCGGCGCTGGCCGTGGCGTCTGGCCATGCGGCGCAATTTATTGTCTTTCACACGCTGATGGAAAATGGCGATGAATTTGTCGCCGCCAACAAATTATATGGCGGATCGATGAATCAGTTCTCGCACGCCTTTGCCAAGATGGGCTGGCATGTAAAATGGGCCGAGGCCACGGAACCGGAAAGTTTCCGGCGCGCCATAACTCCCAAGACCAAAGCGATCTTTATCGAAAGCCTGGCCAATCCCGGCGGCGTGGTGATGGATATTGCGGCCATCGCCAAAATCGCCAATGCGGCTGATATTCCCCTGATTGTCGATAATACGCTGGCCACGCCCTTTCTGTGCCGGCCGCTGGAACATGGCGCGGATATTGTGGTGCATTCGGCCACCAAATTTTTGGGCGGGCATGGCAATTCCATCGCCGGGCTGATTGTCGATGGCGGCAAATTCAACTGGTCGAACGGGAAATATCCCACCCTTTCCGAGCCCAGCCCCAGCTATCATGGCATGAAGCTGCATGAAACCTTTGGCAATCTCGGCTTCGCCATCGCCTGCCGTGTACTGGGCCTGCGCGATCTTGGCCCTGCCCTTGCGCCAATGAATGCATTTCTGATTTTGACCGGCATCGAGACGCTGGCATTGCGCATGCAGAGACATTGCGAAAATGCGATGGCTGTTGCCCAATTTTTGCAGGCGCACAAGCAGGTCGAATGGGTATCCTATGCCGGACTTCCCGGCAGTCCGTTTCACGCGCTTGCGGCACGCTATCTGCCCAAAGGCGCGGGCGCGGTTTTAACCTTCGGCGTCAAGGGCGGCTATGATGCGGGCGTCAAACTGGTCAGTGAGGTAAAACTGTTCAGCCATCTCGCCAATATCGGCGACACGCGCAGCCTGATCATTCATCCCTCTTCCACCACCCACCGTCAGCTTGACCAGGCCGCTGCAAAAACCGCGGGCGCAGGCCCGGATGTGGTGCGCCTGTCCGTTGGTATCGAGGATGTGAACGATATTATCGCCGATCTCGATCAGGCGCTGGCCAAACTGTGATTATTTTCCCGGCAATCTGAAATTATCACCGGGCTGGCCTTTCGCCGCCCGGCCCAGATCCGTCATCAGAATATCCGCCGCAGCGACAGAGTAATGCACAGGATCCCAGTAATTACTGTCGGTAGCCGTAAGCGGGCTTTCAATCATGAAATCGGCGGTGAGGGTGTTTGGAATTTCCGCTGCCATACCGGCAATGCGGTTTTTGCATTCGTCCCATTCCATGCGGCTTTGGCTGCCTGAGACGGGTTGGCGCGCTACATGATAGGGCGCGAAAAACAGAATTTTCCGTGTGTCAGCCGGAAGTTTGCGCAGCATATCCTGCATCAGGGGAAGCGCCGGGAATGTAAGCGATGCGGGATCAAGCCCCGGCGGCGCTTTGGCTGCGGTCAATCCATTGGCGCGCGCAATGGCCAGCGATGTCTGCACCTTGCCCAGATCATGGGCCGCAGGGTCGGGCAGAAAATTGGTATAGCCATCCCGCCCATATTTCAGCCGCCGCAGCCCCAGCATGGTGCCCGCCTGGCGGCCGGCCTGTTCAATCGTGTACAGATTAAAATGGTGCAGAAAATCATTATACGGATTGGAATCATACATCCATTCCGGAAACGGACGCGGCGTATATTTCTCCACTGCCTCCGCCGCCTCGCACCAGGCCACATCAATCCCCACGATCACAGTCTTCGCAGCCGGATGATGGCGCACAAACACCTCCAGCAGCCGCGATTGCTCATAAGCCGTGGCGCTGTTCATGGAAAGATTGGCGAAACGCGCGGCAAACAGCCGGTCCAGCATTTCCGGGCGCAACAGGCGGCTGGTGGAGGTGCCAAGCACCACACTGTCAAATTCCGGCTTGCGCGCCAGCGCCGGGAAGGAAAAACGCGCATTGGATGCAATCGGAACGCGATCCAGCGGCGGAGAAAATGGCAGCGTGTCAAACGGATCGATGATAAAAATCAGCAGATACAAAAAAATCCCGAGTCCAATACCCGCGCCATAAAACCAGCGCGCGAAACGCCGCCAGTCCACGCCATTGCCGTGATCAGAACTGGAAGTAAATGAATTCACTTTGCAGGCCCCCGCCAATCAACAGCACAAGAAACACCGCGACAGCCCCCGCCGCAATCCCAATCGGACGCCATGGCTGCAAACGCTCCAATATCGCCGTCTGGCTGGACGGCCCGCTTAGCGCCAGAACCGTACCCGCTATTAATACCGCATAGTTCAGCGCGGTTCCAATAACTGCGGCCCCCGCGCCATGCATTCCGGCAAGTGATTGGTAAATCGACCAGGTGGCCGGAAAGCTCTCGGTACGGAATAATATCCAGGTCACGCCAATAAACAGCGTCATGCACGTCCAGCCCAGCAGCGGCGGCATGGAAAACCCGGCACGCCGCCACAGAATATTGGCCGCAACTCCCGCCCCGTGCATCGCGCCCCACACCACATAGGTCCAGTTGGCCCCATGCCATAACCCGCCAACCAGCATGGTCAAAAACATGTTACGCGCCTGATACCACACCCCGCCTTTATTGCCGCCCAGCGGGATATAGATATAATCGCGCATGAACCGGCTTAATGTCATATGCCAGCGCCGCCAGAAATCCTGAATGCTGGTGGCCATATGCGGCCGGTCGAAATTGAACGGAATGGTAAAACCGAACATCAGCGCCATGCCGATAGCCATATCGGTATAACCGGAAAAATCGAAATAGAGTTGCAGCATATAGGCGTGCATCACCAGCCAGGCCTCGCCCAGATTAAGCACGCCGCCTTCCAGCACCCGGTTGAACAGCGGTGTTCCCATGCGCGCGGCGCTATCGGCGATCAGAACTTTTTTCGACAGCCCAACCAGAAACATGATGCCGCCGCGCGACATGCGTTCACTCAATCCCGCACGCATCGGATTCAAATGAAACTGATGAATAATTTCATTGTGCCGGACAATCGGCCCTGAAATCAGATGCGGAAAGAATGCAACAAACAGAATATAATCGCGCAACCCATGCACGATAAATTCTTCGCCGCTGGCCGCCGCCCGGCGCAAATCCATCTGATAGGAAATATGCTGAAAGGTGAAAAAACTTATGCCCAGCGGCAATATGATGCCAATGGGTTCATGGCTCCAGCCGCCGATGGCCGCCAGACTGCTGGTCAGAAAATCAGCATATTTGAACAGCGCGATGACGCCCACATTGAACAGCACACCCGCCAGCGGCAACCAGTGAAACCGCCGCCAACGCGCATAGATCTGCACGATCAGCCAGTTTCCAATCGTCGAACCTAGCAATATTGGCAGGAACCGGATGTCCCAATAGCTGTAAAAAATCAGCGAAGCGATCACTAGCGCCCACAGGCGCAATCCCGTGCGCCCGGACAATGCATAATAAACGCCCAGCGACAGCGGCAAAAACAGCAGAATAAAAACTTCTGAATTAAACAGCATGGCGTCCCGCTATTTCATCCGCCGCCGCCATACGCGCCAGCCCTTCCTCGAACGTGCATGGCGTTACCCCTAGGCGCGTCTGCATGGGGCCAATATCGAATGCCTTGTCCTCCAGCAGGCGGCGCACTTCGTCTGGCGCAATCAATGGAACACCGGGAATCCATCGCGTTAGCCAGGCCAGCGCCAGCATTACCCATAAGGGAACCGAAATCACCCTGACCCGCCGCCCCGCCGAATGGCCGCAAGCCGCCACAATCCGGGCATAACTCATCGGCTGCGCGCCCGCAATAATCTGCGGCGCGCATCCGGCATCGCCGCTGATTGCCGCCATCAGGCACTTAACGGCATCATCGCGGTGAATGGGCTGTAACAGCGCCCTGCCCTGCTGCGGCAGCGGCACAAACGGCGTCCGGCGCACAATGTTCAGGATACGGCTGATATTATTATCCGCCCCGCCATAGATCATCGTTGGATGCAGAATAATGCCATTCACGCCCTGCGCATGCGCGGCCTCCGCATCCTGCATCTCGGCGGATTTTTGATCTGGAAACCGGGTGAATTTTCGGGTCGATCCCAGAGTCACCAGCCGCACGCCATTATGCGGCAACGCTGCAATAATTTTCCGTGTATGTCTGGCATGCGCGGCATTGATCACACAACCGGCCTCGCTCAGGGCCGCGGGCAATCTTTGCGCATCGCCCTCCAGATCAATGCTGTATGGATGAACCGCCGCACCCAATCGCTGCAATCGCGCCATATTGCGCGCGATGGCGGTAACTTCCGCGCCCTGCGCAACCAGCGCCGCAACCAGCGCACGCCCCACATTTCCCGTCGCGCCAATTACCGCTATCCGCATCCCCTTCATACGGCTCTGGCGGCTTCGCGTTTCGGGGGCGCGATCTCGATGCCCTTGTCCTTGAAGGCGCGCACAATGGCCAGCATCACGTCACTGCGCGGTTTCACACGCCCGTCACAGATAATATCGTCAATCCAGAAACTCAGCATGAAACTGATGCCCTCACCGGCAAATTCCTGCAAGTAACAGTTTACGGCATGCGAAGGTGAGCAGCACGGATGCGCGCGGGCGGCATCCCGCATTATATTCTGCGCCAGATCAATATCCGTTCCATAGGCGACATTGACCCGGATTTCCACCTGAACGCCCTTATTTGAATATGTCCAGTTGGTTACCCGGCTGGAAATAAAATCATCATTCGGAACCATGATTTCGCGCCCATCGCCCGTATCAATCAAGGTGTAGCGCGTGCCGGTATGCCGCACTATGCCGGAAATGCCGCTGCCCAGATCCACCAGATCGCCATTTTTCACCGACTTTTCGACCAGCAGAATGATGCCGCTGATGAAATTCGCAGTAACCTTCTGCAAGCCAAGTCCGAGCCCGACACCCAGCGCGCCGCCAAACACCGCAAAGGCCGTCAGATCAATACCCAGCAGATCCAGCGTCACCATGAACAGAACAAAATACAGCACAACCTGCAACGCCTTGGTCAGCAGCGCGCGATTATTGGCCTCAAGCCAGTTAAGCCGTCCGATGGATTTTTCGACAATGCCAGATATCAGGCTGGCGGTCCAAAGCAGGAAGACGATACCGAACATCCCGCTCAATATGCTGTAGAAAGAAACTTCCGCCGCACCAATCTTGAAGGTAAGCCGGTCCGACTCCAATATCTTGCGAATGGGGTCCAGCAGATCGAAATAACCCAGCAGACCCACCGCCAGCGCGATGACCCCGATCAGCGCCAGCGAGGTGCGTCTGCCGGGCTTCAGAATGGCAAGCAGGGTGTCTTTCATGCCTCTATCAACCGGTTTCAGCCCTCTTTCTGTACCTGCTCTCGGGCCTTGACCAGCAATTCATCCATTTCGCGGCGGATTTGGTGTTCGGACTGGCTGACGCCCTTGGCGTCCAGATCGCCTTTCACCTTGCGAAGCACATCCTGATCGCCCGCCTCCTGAAAGTCGGATTTTACGACTTCCCTGGCATAGGCATCGGCATCCGCGCCTTTAAGCCCCATTTTTTCTGCCGCCCACAGGCCCAGCAACTTGTTGCGCCGCGCCATTGCCTTGAATTCCAGCTCGGAATCATGGGCAAATTTACGTTCAAATCCCTTTTCGCGTTCGTCAAATGTACTCATGAAACGGCAAGCTCCTTTTGAATCAGCAAGATGGCAAAGCTTTAACGCGGGAACGGCCCCGGAGCAATGAAATCTCCTCCCGCTTCCGCGCCAATACCTATATATAGGGCGTAATGCACATTGTGCGAAGCGGCGCTTTAGGCTAGGTTCCGCCTTTACTTCCCCGTCCCGGATTCTCCCGGGAACATCCTCAAGGACGAATATGAGCCGCCGCAGAAAAGTCTACGAAGGCAAGGCCAAAATTCTGTATGAAGGGCCTGAGCCAGGCACGCTCATCCAGTATTTCAAGGATGACGCCACCGCCAATAATGGCAAAAAGCATACCACGATTGTGGGCAAAGGTATTCTGAACAATCGCATCTGTGAGCATATCATGGTGCAATTGGCCGGTATTGGCGTGCCTACGCATTTCATCCGGCGCTTGAATATGCGTGAACAACTTATTCGTGCGGTAGAAATTATTCCCCTGGAAGTTGTGGTGCGCAATGTCGCGGCCGGCTCCATTGCGTCACGTCTGGGTATCGAAGAGGGCACGCAATTGCCCCGTTCGATCATCGAATTTTATTACAAAAACGACGCCCTCAATGATCCGCTGGTGTCGGAAGAACATGTCACGGCGTTTGGCTGGGCCAATCCGCACGAAATTGATGACATCATGGCCATTGCCCTGCGCATCAATGATTTCATGAGCGGCCTGTTTGCCGGCGTTGGCATCAAGCTGGTTGATTTCAAAATCGAATTTGGCCGCATGTATGAAAATGACATGATGCGCATTGTCCTGGCGGATGAAATCAGCCCGGATTCCTGCCGTCTGTGGGATATGACCACCAATGAAAAACTGGACAAGGACCGCTTCCGCCGGGACATGGGTGGCGTTTCGGAAGCCTATCAGGAAGTCGCGCGCCGGCTGGGGATCGCCCCCGATCTGGAAAGCCGCATCCATGCTGTACCCAAAGCCGTGAACTAGAACCGTTATGAAAGCGCGTATCCATATCACTTTAAAAAAAGGTGTCCTGGACCCGCAGGGCAAGGCCATCGCCAATACGCTTGCGCATCTCGGCTTTGACGGCGTTGAAGAAGTCCGCCAGGGAAAATATATCGAAATTGATCTGGCCGGCAGCGATGCCGCCCAGGCCCGCGCCAGGGTGGACGCCATGTGCGCCCAATTGCTGGCCAATACTGTTATCGAAAACTATGCCATTGAGCTTGAAGCGTGAAAAGCTGCGTTATCGTATTTCCCGGATCCAACTGTGACCGCGACGTTGCCGTGGCGCTGAAGGCCAGCAGCGGCATGGAACCGCAAATGGTCTGGCATAGTGAAACCGAACTGCCAAAATGCGATCTGATCGTGCTGCCCGGCGGCTTTTCGCATGGCGATTATCTGCGTTCCGGCGCAATGGCGGCGCGTGCGCCCATCATGCGCGCACTCAGCGCCCGCGCCAAAGCGGGCACCCCTGTGCTCGGCCTGTGCAATGGCTTTCAGATACTGACGGAAGCCGGATTATTACCCGGCGCCCTGATGCGCAATGCAGGACTGAAATTTATCTGCCGCGACATTTTTTTGAAAGTCGAAAATATCCATAATGTCTTCAACCGCAATTACGCCGATGGGCAGGTGGTGCGCATTCCCATTTCACATCATGACGGCAATTATTTTGCCGATGCGGCCACGCTGGACCGGTTGGAATCCGCGAACCGTGTCGCCTTCCGCTATTGCACGGCGTCTGGCGATGTCAGCGCCGCCGCCAATCCCAATGGCTCACTGAATAATATTGCCGGCATTCTGAACGAGACGGGCAATGTGCTGGGCATGATGCCGCATCCCGAAAGGCTGATTTCACCCGAACTGAGCGGAACGGATGGGCGCGCCATGTTCGATGCCCTCGCTTCGCTGCTGCAAACCGCATGAAAATCACACCGGAAATAGTGGCGGCGCACGGGCTGAAACCGGATGAATATGCGCATATTCTGCGCGTGCTGAACCGCGAACCGAATATTACCGAACTGGGCATCTTCTCCGCCATGTGGAACGAGCATTGCTCGTATAAAAGCTCGCGCGTGTGGCTGCGCACCATGCCCACTACCGGGCCGCAGGTGGTGTGCGGCCCGGGCGAAAATGCGGGTGTCGTCGATATTGGCGATGGCCAGGTGGCGATCTTCAAGATGGAAAGCCATAATCATCCCAGCTTTATCGAACCCTATCAGGGCGCGGCCACCGGCGTTGGCGGCATTATGCGCGATGTGTTCACCATGGGCGCGCGCCCCGTGGCCAATCTCAACGCGCTGCGCTTTGGCGCGACCGATTACGCCAGAACCCGGCATCTGGTTTCCGGCGTCGTGGCGGGCATTGGCGGCTATGGCAATTGCATTGGCGTGCCCACTGTCGGCGGCGAGGTGAATTTTGACCCCGGCTATAATAGCAATATTCTGGTCAATGCCATGTGCATAGGAGTCGCGGATGCGGACAAGGTGTTTTATTCCACCGCCAGCGGCGTGGGAAACCCGGTGGTTTATGTCGGATCAAAAACCGGGCGCGATGGCATTCACGGCGCCAGCATGGCGTCGGCTGAATTTGACGAAAATTCCGAGGAAAAACGCCCCACGGTGCAGGTCGGTGATCCGTTCACGGAAAAACTGCTGCTGGAGGCCTGCCTTGAACTGATGGCGGGCGACGCGGTCATCGCCATCCAGGATATGGGTGCGGCGGGCCTCACCTGCTCGGCGGTCGAAATGGCCTCCAAGGGCGGGCTTGGCCTTTTGCTTGATCTCGACAATGTGCCCTGCCGCGAATCCGGCATGACCGCCTATGAAATGATGCTGTCGGAAAGCCAGGAACGGATGCTGATGGTCCTGCACCCGGATCGCACCGAGGCGGCCCGCGCCATTTTTGATCGCTGGGAACTGGATTTCGCCATTGTCGGCGAAACCACGGATACCGGGCGTTTTGTCATCCGCCACCGTGGCGAAACCGTGGCCGATCTGCCCGTGGATGTGCTGGCCGATCAGGCACCGGTATATCAGCGCCCCTGGACGCCCACTCAGCCCGCCTCCTATCTGGCCGCAAAAGATGTTCCGGATACGGATGATGTGGGCGCAACCCTTGCCCGGCTGATGGGGGGGCCGCATCTGGCCAGCCGCCGCTGGATATGGGAACAATATGATCATATGGTGATGGGCGACACGGTGCAGCGCCCGGGCGGCGACGCCGCCGTGGTGCGCGTACATGGCAGCCGCAAGGGCATTGCCGCCACCACCGATGTCACGCCCCGCTATTGCGCCGCTTCGCCGTTCGAGGGCGGCAAGCAGGCCATCGCCGAAGCCTTTCGTAATCTCAGCGCGGTGGGCGCGAAACCGCTGGCCACCACCGACTGCCTGAATTTCGGCAATCCAGAACGCCCTGAAATTATGGGGCAGTTTGTGGGCTGCATCGAAGGTATCAGCGAAGCCTGCCGGGCGCTCGGCATGCCTATCGTGTCCGGCAATGTGTCGCTCTATAACGAAACCAGCGGCGTGGCGATCCCGCCCACGCCCGCCATTGGCGCCATTGGCCTTCTCAATAATATAGACCAGATGGCGACGATTGCCTTCAAGCAGGATGGCGATGTGATTTTACTGATCGGCGAAACCGCCGGTCATCTGGGGCAATCGCTCTATGCCCGCGAAATCGCCGGACGCACGGATGGCGCACCGCCCGCCGTCGATCTGGCTGCCGAACGCCGCAATGGCGATTTTATCCGTGAACAGATCATTTCCGGAAATGTCACGGCGGCGCATGATGTTTCGGATGGCGGCCTTCTGGTGGCGCTGAGCGAAATGGCATTGGCAGGCGATCGCGGCTGCACCGTGACCCTGCCGGATGCTGCGTCCCCGCGCCATGCCTATCTGTTTGGCGAAGACCAGGCCCGCTACGTGTTGAGCATAGCCCCCGGCAGGCGCGATGCCCTGATCGCAGCGGCAAGGGCAAAGCAGGTTCCCTTCACAGAACTGGGCACGGTTGGCGGGATTGATATCATACTGGACGGAAAACCCGTACAGACGCTCGCGGCACTCCGGCGCGCGCACGAAAACTGGTTTCCAGAATTTATGGAGGGCTGAACATGGCGATGCAGGCATCAGAAATAGAACGCTTGATCAAGGAAGGCCTGCCCGGCGCTGAAGTCCGCATCGAGGATTTGCGCGGCGATGGCGATCATTACGCCGCTTATGTCAAATCCGCCGCTTTCAAGGGAAAATCCAGGGTGCAGCAGCATCAGATGGTTTATGCCGCCCTGAAAGGCAATATGGGCGAGGCGCTGCACGCCCTGGCCCTGCACACCTCGGTACCGGAATAGGTGCGCACCCTTGAACTTGATACCGGCACGTATTAGCTAACGCTTACCCCTATACCGCAGGAGTCCATAAAATGAGCGAAATCACCATTCTTGATGAAATCAAAAACGCCGTTGAAAGTGTGGACGTGCTGCTGTTCATGAAAGGTTCCCCGCAATTTCCGCAATGCGGTTTTTCCTCAACCGTGTGCCAGATTTTGAACCAGCTTGGCATCGAGTTCAAAAGCGTCGATGTGCTGCAAAACGCTGAAGTGCGCGACGGCATCAAGCAATTTTCAAACTGGCCAACCATTCCCCAGCTTTACGTAAAGGGTGAGTTTCTGGGCGGCTGCGACATTGTGCGCGAAATGTATGAAAGCGGTGAACTGGCCGATTTCCTGACCGGGAAAGGCGTCGCAGTTTCGGCATAAGTGGCACGGCTTGCATCCCATGATTCAGCTTCGCGCCGCCCGTCCTGCCGACGCCGCCACTATTGCGCAGATCCACGCCGATACCTGGGCGGAAAGCTTTGCAGGCTTTTTGCCGCCCGAGGCGATTACAGCCAGCAATTCCGACGCCTGCCTGAAATTCTGGAAGCCGGAGCTTGTGCATTCTCCTCAAGGCGTCTTCATTGCCGAGGATGACAAGCTTGGCCCGATGGGCTTTGTCAATGTTGGTCCCGCCACAGACCCGCTGCGCCTGGATACCGGAAATTTCCGCGGCGAGATATTAAAGCTTTATGTCCGCCCGGTCTGTCAGGGCATGGGGCTGGGCGCGCAATTGCTGGAATCCGCCCTCGCCAATCTCAGCCGCGCAGGATACAGCGCCGTCATGCTGTGGGTGTTTGCCGATAGTCCCGCCTGCAAATTTTTTGAACGCATGGGCGGGCAACCCATTGGCGAACGCATTACAGACTATAGCGACCGTGAGATACGCGAAATAGCCTATGGCTGGGGCGGCAAATTGCCCGCCCCAAAACCGCCAAAGCGTAAAGCATAGTGCAATTTGTGACCTGACTGAATCAGCCGGCATCTCACTGACGCCCTTCAGCCTACGCTCTGTCATCTGCGGCCTGACCCCCACCCCGGCCCTCCCCCTTTTCAGGGGGGGCGGGAGACGTTGCGTCTTGCGTCCCCTCCCCTTGCAAAGGGGAGGGACAGGGAGGGGATCAGGCCGCAGCGCAGGACAGACCGGGTAATGACACAGATAGCGTCAGATATGATTGAACCTGATCACAAATTGGTCTGATTAAAAATTATCCTTGCGCCGCCTTGTTTCGGCAAACACCGCCACGGCATCCGCCCCCACCATGCCGAGGCTGCGTTGCAGGCTTTCGCTCATCGGCCGCAAAAATGGATTGGTCGCCAGTTCCAGCCCGATAGTGCTGGGCACTGTCGGAATATTCCTGGCACGCAGCGCGTCAATCTCTTTCACACGGGCCGCCAGCGCCGCATTTTCCGGATCCACGCTCAGCGCGAAGCGCGCATTGGACTGTGTATATTCATGCGCGCAATAAACTTTGGTTTCAGGCGGCAGCGCCATCAATTTTTGCAGCGACGTCCACATTTGTTGCGCCGTGCCTTCAAACAGCCGCCCGCAGCCCAGCGCAAACAGCGTATCGCCGACAAACGCCACTTTGTCCCCGGCAAACCAATAGGCAATATGACCCGCCGTATGCCCGGGCACATCAAACACTTTGGCGGTGGCGTTGCCGAGCTTCACCTCGTCACCATCGCCGACCTGCCGCTCAAGCGAAGGTATTTTTCGGGCTTCGCCGCGCGGGCCAATGATCTGGCATCCGGTTTTGGCCTTCAACTCCTCATTACCCCCCGCATGGTCCGGATGCCAGTGCGTGTTGAGAATATGCGTCAGCTTCCATCCGGTTTCGTCCAGCGCCCGCAATATCGGCGCCACTTCCGGCGTATCGACCACCGCGGTGACATTGGCTTCGGGTTCATGCACCAGCCAGGAATAATTATCGTTCAGACAGGGGAACTGGTGAATCTGTAACGCCATGACGGCTCCTCCTAGCTGGGACAGGTAATTTTGTGCATCCTAACACGAGATTGCCGTTCTATAGTAGGCCCATGCATCTGGATGTGATCGATCTGCACGGATTTTACAGCAGCCCCCTCGGGGATGCCGCCCGGCAGGTCATTGCTCAAAAAATCCGGCAAATCTGGCCTGATCTCAAGGGCCAGTCAGTATTGGGGCTTGGCTATGCCACCCCCTATCTGCCGCTTTTTCAGGGCGAGGCCGCGCGCATTCTGGCGCTGATGCCGGCCAGCCAGGGCGTCATGCGCTGGCCTGCCGCCGGCCCCAGCCTGACCGGGCTGGTGGATGAAACCCAATTGCCGCTGGAGGATGCGTCCATTGACCGCATCCTGCTGATGCATAGTCTGGAAACAAGTGAACAGGTTCGCCCCGCCTTGCGTGAATTGTGGCGCATACTGGCGCCCGGCGGCAAATTGCTGATCATTGCGCCCAACCGTATCGGCCTGTGGACGCGCAGCGAAGCGACGCCGTTTGGCCATGGCCGCCCGTTTTCGCGCGGCCAGCTGACCCGGCTGCTGCGCGATGGCCTGTTTTCACCCGAACAATGGTCTGCGTCACTCTATATGCCGCCGCTCAACCGGGTGATGCTGCTGACAAACCCCGATGGCTGGGAACGCGCTGGCAAAATTTTCTGGCCGCGTTTCGCCGGTGTCTGGCTGGTCGAAGCCAGCAAACAGATTTACGTCCCCATCCCGGAACATTCCACCGCCCGGATCCGGCAATTGATCACCGCGCAGTTGCCGGGCCGCGCTTGATTAATCCGCGCGCAGCATAAACAGCGCCTGTGCGGCCAGCAGATTGGCCATTGGACGAAACTGGTTGGTCAGACTGACCTTGCCTTCCTTGTCCAGCGCAATGAAATGTTCGATGGTCACATTGGCGCGTTGCGTCAGATCCACAAAATCATCGATGGAACACAGATGAATATTGGGGGTTTCATACCATTGATAGGGCAAGGTTTGCGTCACAGGCATTTGCCCGCTGAGCAAAAAATGCAGGCGCACACGCCAATGGCCGAAATTCGGAAATGAAATGATTGCGCGCCTGCCGATGCGCACCAGCTCACGCAGCACAAGATGCGGCGCGCGTGTCGCCTGCAAGGTCTGACTCAGGATCACATAATCAAATCCCTTGGTGGGATAATTGACCAGATCGGTATCGGCGTCGCCCTGCACCACCGATAAGCCCAGCGCCACGCCTGCATTGACGCCTTTCTGGCTTATCTCAATGCCCCGGCAATCCACGTCCCGTGTGATGCTCAGCAGACGAAGCAATTCTCCATCGCCACAGCCAACGTCCAGCACGCGGCTGCCCGGCTCGATCATGCCGGCGATCAGTTGCAGATCAACGCGGCTGCCATTCTGCTGCGCCGGGTCAATCGTCATGTCGCAAGCCACGCTTTTGCGCCGCTGCATTCAGAAACCCGGTCAGGGTTGCGAACAGCTCCGGTTCATCCAGCAGAAAGGCGTCATGGCCCTTTTGTGATTCAATTTCGACGAAACTGACATTGGCGGCCGACGCATTCAACGCCTGCACAATATCGCGGCTTTCCGATGTCGGGAACAGCCAGTCGCTGGTGAATGAGACCACACAGAAGCGAGTTGGCGTTCCCCGGAAGGCTTCGGCCAGCACATCGCCATATTCCGCCGCCAGATCGAAATAATCCATCGCCCGCGTCAGATAGAGATAGGAATTGGCGTCAAAGCGGTCGACAAAAGCCGATCCCTGATGGCGCAAATAGCTTTCCACCTGAAAGTCCGCATCAAACCCAAAACCCACTTTCTGGCGGTCCTGCAAATTACGTCCAAACTTGTCGTGCAATGCGGCTTCCGACAGATAGGTAATGTGCGCGGCCATGCGCGCCACTGCCAGGCCCTTCTCCGGGCGCTTGTCCTGGGTAAGATAATCCCCATTACACCAATCCGGATCGGCCATAATCGCCTGCCGTCCGACCTCGTGAAAGGCAATGTTCTGCGCCGAATGCCAGGCCGCCGTGGCAATCGGAATCGCACTAAAAACTTTTTCAGGATAGTCATAGGCCCATTGCAGCACCTGCATCCCGCCCATCGAGCCGCCAATGACACAGAATAATTGATCAATGCCCAGCGCCTCCACCAGCCGCGCCTGCGCATTCACCATGTCGCCAATGGTAATCACCGGAAATGATAATCCATAGGATTTTCCGGTTGCTGGATTGATGCTGGTTGGCCCCGTACTGCCGATGCACCCGCCCATGACATTGGCGCAGATCACAAAATACCGGTCCGTATCAACCGGCCGTCCGGGGCCGACAATGGTATTCCACCAGCCCGGCCGCCCGGTGACCGGATGCGTGCTGGCTACATATTGATCACCGGTCAGCGCATGGCATACCAGAATGGCGTTGGATTTATCCGCATTCAACGCGCCATAGGTCTGATAGGCGATTTCAAGCGGCGCCAGTTCCACGCCGCAATCCAGCAGCAGCGGCGCATCCATGCCAAAGCGCATCACCGGCTCAAAGCTGGGCGCAGCCTGCCGGTCACTGCTGGTGAGGTTGTCTATAGCCTTGTTCATGGCGCTACCTGTCCTAGAAGGGCCGTCTGTGTCAAGTCCCGCCTGCAAAACGCCTATAACAGCCCGAGCGCCATCAGTTCGGCGCGCATTTCGGGCGGCATGGCGTTCTTGCCTGCCCCGCCGCGCGGCATGTCGCGCGGCGCATCCTCGGGTTTCAGATAGCGCCAACCCTGAAACGGGCGGCGCGGATGCGGCTGGGTGCGCACCAGCTTCGGATCGAGGATCAGCGCGCAATGCGCCACCCCTTCGCTGTCCATATAGGGGCGTAGATCCAGCAATTTCTGCCGCGCCTGAATGACGCCCTTGATCACCCAGTAAATTGAGCCGCCCTTCAGCAGCTCATCGCCCCGGCGCGGCGTCATGCGGGTGATATGCTGCAATACACCGTCCTTACCCTGACGATATTTCTGCCAGGCTTCCAGCTCTTCAAATTGCGCAATGCCGACGCATAATTTTATCAGATGCAGCGCCATATCTATTCCGGCTGCTTGAACGACACAATCACCGCGCCTTCTTCCACCTGCTCGCCCGCCGCATAATTCACCTCCGCAACCACAGCATCGGCCTGCGCAATCAGCGTGTTTTCCATCTTCATCGCTTCCAGCACCGCCAGCGCATCGCCCTTCTTCACGGCGTCGCCCGCCTTGACCAGCACCGACACCAGTTTGCCCGGCATCGGCGCCACAATGTCGCCGCCTGCGCCTTCGTCCAGTTCGGCATCATGCACCGGATCATGCAGATCAATCACATGCGCATGGCCCGCCAGCATCACCGTGATGCGCATACCATCCATATTTACGCCCGCCGAAAGGCGGCGCCCGTCCAGTTCCGCCGCCAACTGCCCATCGGCCAGTGTGGCGCGCGCCTGCATTTCACCGCCTGGCAAATGCAATCGCACGCCATCTTCGGCATATTCAATCCGCACGGCGGCCTCCACCCCATGCGACACAAACCGCAACGTCTCATGCCCCGGCGCATTGACGCGCCAGCCATCGGTGCGGTGCCAGGGTGAAGTGGGATCGCCGGAATTGGCCGCCGCCACGCATGCCGCCTGCGCACGCGTCTGCAACAGCGCAAGGGCCGCCAGCGCCAGCACAAGGTCATCCGCCGCGGCGTCCGTGCGCGGAATTAAAATATCCTGATGCCGTTCAATAAAACCGGTATCCACATCGCCATCGGCAAAGGCCGGATGCCCGGCAATGGCCCGCAAAAACCCGGCATTTCCGGCGGGCCCGGCGATCTGCACCGCCTCCAGCGCGGCGCATAGCCGTTTGCGCGCCTGTTCCCGGTCCGCCCCATGCACGATCAGCTTGGCGATCATCGGATCATAGAATATCGACACTTCATCGCCTTCGCGCACACCCGTATCGATGCGCACACCATCGCCCTCTGGCGGCAGGCGCAGATGCCGCAGCCTTCCTGTTGATGGCAAAAAACCCGTAGACGGATTTTCCGCATACAGACGCACCTCGAATGCATGGCCGTTCAGCGGTATCTGCGATTGCACCAAAGGCAGGGTTTCACCCATGGCCACACGTAATTGCCATGCAACCAGATCCTGCCCGGTGATCATTTCGGTAACCGGATGCTCCACCTGCAACCGGGTGTTCATTTCGATAAAATAAAAGCTGTCCTCGCGCAGCCCCTGCGAGGCGTCGGCAATGAATTCAACCGTCCCTGCCCCCACATAGCCGATGGCCTTGGCCGCCTGCACCGCCGCCGCGCCCATTTTTTCGCGCATGGCGCGCGGCATTCCGGGCGCGGGCGCTTCTTCGATCACCTTTTGATGGCGGCGCTGAATGGAACAGTCGCGTTCATGCAGATGCACCGCATTGCCATGGCTGTCGGCAAACACCTGAATTTCAATATGGCGCGGCTTGGCCATATAGCGTTCGATCAGCACCTTGTCATCGCCGAAGGCGGATTTTGATTCCCGTTTGGCGGATTCCAGCGCCGCAGCAAATTCCCCGGCATTATCAACCCGGCGCATACCGCGCCCGCCGCCGCCCGCCACCGCCTTGATCAGCGCCGGAAAACCGATTTTTACCGCCTGTTCCGCCAGAAAGTCCGGATCCTGATTATCGCCATGATAGCCGGGCACGACGGGAACATTGGCTTTTTCCATCAATTTCTTGGCGGCATCCTTCGCGCCCATCGCGCGCATGGCGGATGCGGGCGGCCCCACAAAAATAATGCCCGCATCGGCACAGGCCTCGGCAAACAGCGGATTTTCCGACAAAAACCCATAGCCCGGATGAATGGCGGATGCGCCGGCGCGTTTGGCCGCTGCGATGATGGCGGCAATATTCAGATAGCTTTCGGCGGCGGGCGATGGCCCGATATGCACCGCCTCATCCGCCATTGCCACATGCATCGCCTGCGCATCGGCGTCGGAATAAACCGCCACCGTGCGAATGCCCATGGCGCGCGCGGTGCGGATCACCCGGCAGGCAATTTCGCCCCGGTTGGCGATCAGCAAACAGTCCAGCATCAGATCTGCCACCAGGGTTTGCGTTTTTGCAGAAATGCACCGGTGCCTTCGCGGCCTTCATCGGTCTGGCGGATTTCGGCAATATGATTGGCGGTATAGGCGATCAGATTTTTATCAATATCCGCATGTGTCACCTGGCCGATCAGTTCCTTGGTTCTGCGCACCGCATCCGGCGCCGTCATAAACAGCGTCTCAACCATTTTTTCGGTTTCCTGCGCCAGCGCATTGCGGTCTTTCACCACTGCATGAAGATAGCCCATGCGATACGCCTCAGCGGCAGTGAACCGTTCACCCGTCAAAAAATAACGATGCGCCATGCGCGGCCCCATCGCCCGCACCACATAGGGCGAAATGGTGGAAGGCGACAGGCCAATGCGCACTTCCGTCAGTGCAAAGAATACATTCTCGCTGGCGATCGCCATATCGCAGGCCGACACCAGCCCCATCCCGCCCGCCAGCGCCGGGCCATGCACCACGGCAATGGTGGGCTTGGGCAAGGTGAAAAGGCTGTTCAGCATCTGGCCCAGAACTTTCGCCTCGGCCTCATTGGTCGCCTTGTCATATTCCGCCGCCGCGCGCATCCAGTTAAGATCGGCGCCCGCCGAAAAGCTGGGCCCATTGCCCTCCAGCAGCACCACACGCACGCCATCGGCCCCCCGCAATGTTTCAAATATATCCAGCAGCCGTTCAATCACATCGGGGTTGAACGCATTATGCACTTCCGGCCGGTTGAGCGTGACCACCGCCACGCCTTCGCGGGTGGTGTTGAGCAATACGACATCTTCGCTGGTCATTAAATTCTCCTTCGGCAATCAGTGCCTCTATTTCAAAAAATCGACCCTCTCCCCATCCCTCTCCCTTTCAGGGAGAGGGAGGCATTTTCGGCAATCGCCCTCCTCCCCCTGAAAGGGGGAGGTTGGGAGGGGGTCAATGCATCAACTTAAGATCATCAGGCTTTTTTAGTCTCACATCACATCCGGAAAATGCCGAATTTAGTGTCGCGGCGCGGCGCGTTCTGCGCGATCGAAAGGCTGAGCCCCAGCACCCGGCGCGTATCGGCTGGCGCGATGATGCCATCATCCCACAGACGCGCGGTGGCGTAATAGGGATGCCCCTCTTCCTCATAGCGCGCCCGCACCGGCGCCTTGAACTCGGCCTCTTCCTCGGCGCTCCAGCTTTGCCCCGCCGCTTCCATGCCTTCGCGGCGCACCGTCGCCAGCACGCTGGCCGCCTGCTCGCCGCCCATTACCGAAATGCGCGCATTGGGCCACATATATAAAAAGCGCGGGCGGTAGGCGCGGCCGCACATGCCATAATTGCCCGCGCCATAGGAACCGCCAATCACCACGGTGAATTTCGGCACGGCGGCGGTGGCGACAGCCGTCACCAGCTTCGCGCCATCCTTGGCGATGCCGCCCGCTTCATATTTGCGGCCCACCATGAAGCCGGAAATATTCTGCAGGAACACCAGCGGAATATGGCGCTGCGCGCACAGCTCGATGAAATGCGCGCCCTTGACGGCGGATTCGGAAAACAGAATGCCATTATTGGCCAGAATCCCCACCGGATAGCCATGAATATGCGCAAATCCCGTGACCAGCGTGGTTCCGTATAATTTCTTGAATTCGTCAAATTCGCTGCCATCCACCAGCCGCGCAATCACCTCGCGCACATCATATTGCGCCTGCGGGTTGGAGGGGATAACGCCGTTCAGTTCCGCCGGATCATAGAGTGGATCAATTGGCGGCCGCACCGCCAACTGCGTCTGCTTGCGGCGATTGAGATTGCCGACAATGCGGCGCGCCAGCGCCAGCGCATGCGCATCATTCATGGCGTAATGATCGGTCACTCCGCTGATGCGCGAATGCACATCCGCGCCGCCCAGATCTTCGGCCGATACAATTTCGCCGGTCGCCGCCCGCACCAGTGGCGGCCCGCCCAGAAAAATCGTGCCCTGATTGCGCACAATAATCGATTCATCGCTCATCGCCGGCACATAGGCCCCGCCCGCGGTGCACGACCCCATCACCACCGCAATCTGCGGTATGCCGATGGCCGACATATTGGCCTGATTATAGAATATCTGGCCGAAATGATTGCGGTCGGGAAATATTTCCGCCTGATTGGGCAGATTGGCGCCGCCCGAATCCACCAGATAGATACAGGGCAGATGATTATCCATCGCCACTTCCTGGGCGCGCAGATGCTTTTTCACCGTGATGGGATAATAGGTGCCGCCCTTGATGGTGGCGTCATTGCAGACAATCACGCATTCCTGCCCGGCCACACGCCCGACGCCGGTCAGAATGCCCGCGCCGTGAATATCATCCTCATACATGCCATAGGCGGCAAGCTGGCTGAATTCCAGAAATGGCGCGCCCGGATCAATCAGATTTTCGATACGCTCGCGCGGCAGCAGCTTGCCACGCGACACATGGCGTTCGCGCGATTTGGCGTTGCCGCCAAGTGCTGTAACCGCCACCTTGGCGCGCAGATCGGCGACAAGCGTCTGCATATGCGCGGCGTTGTTTTTGAACGCATCGCCGCGGATATTCACATTGCTGGAAAGCGCCGCCATCGTCTAGTTCAGACGCTCGATCGCCACCGCCGTCGCTTCGCCGCCACCGATGCACAGCGACGCCACCCCGCGCTTCTTGCCATATTGCTGCATCGCCGACAGCAGTGTGATGATAATGCGCGACCCGCTTGAGCCGACCGGATGGCCGAGCGCGCAGGCGCCGCCATGCACATTGACCTTGTCATGCGGTATGTCCAGCTCGCGCATCGCCGCCAGCGGCACCACCGCAAAGGCCTCGTTGATTTCGAACAGATCGACATCGGAAATTTTCCATCCGGTGCGTTTCATCAGCTCTTCGATCGCGCCGATGGGCGCGGTGGTGAACCATTCCGGCGCGCGCGCATGGCTGGCATGGGCGACGATTTTCGCCAGCGGTTTCAGGCCGCGCGCCTTGGCGGTTGATTCCCGCATCAGCACGATGGCCGAGGCCCCATCGGAAATGGAACTGGAATTGGCCGCCGTCACCGTGCCATTGGCGGCAAAGGCGGGCTTCAAATTCGGGATTTTCGAAACATCCGCCTTGGCGGGCTGCTCATCCGTATCCACGATCCGCGCGCCGCCGCGCCCCTTTACCGAAACCGGAATGATCTCGGCCTTGAACTTGCCGCCCGTGATCGCCGCATTGGCGCGTTTCAGACTTTCCACCGCATAGGCGTCCATCACCTCGCGGGTGAACTGCAATTCACGCGCCGTATCCTCGGCAAAGGATCCCATCAGGCGGCCATCATCGGCATTTTCCAGCCCGTCAAAGAACATGGAATCCTTCACGTCGCCATGACCCATGCGCAACCCGGCGCGCACCCGCGGCAGAATATAGGGGGCATTGGTCATGCTCTCCATGCCGCCCGCGACCGCAATGCCATTTTCGCCCAGCCCGCCGGACAGCAGCCCGTCATAGGCCTGCATCACTGTCTTCATGCCGGAGCCGCACATTTTATTGACCGTGGTGCACGGGGCTGAATCCGGTATGCCCGCGCCGCGCGATGCCTGGCGCGCCGGGGCCTGTTTCAGCCCATGCGGCAACACACAGCCCATCAGCACTTCATTCACATCGGCGGGCGCAACCCCCGCACGCTCCAGCGCCGCCTTTATTGCGGTGCTGCCCAGCTCCGGCGCGGTGACATCGGACAGATCGCCCTGAAAGCCGCCCATCGGGGTGCGGGCCATGCCGACAATAACGATAGGATCTGAGACGCTGGCGCTGGTCATAGAATTCTCCCTGCAAAAAAGTTTCTTGATACGCCCTATAATAGCGCATGCTTGGCGCTTGTGCGAGCCAGCTTTATCGCGTTAGACAGGGTTCAATGAATTTTATTTATGCCATGAAAACCCTGCCGCTATGCCCATAAAGCGCCCGCTGAGTGACTGGTTGATGCTGTTTGGCCTGGTCGCCACCTGGGGTTCGGCCTTTGCCGTGAACAAGATCGCGCTGGAGGCCATGCCGCCGCTGGTTATGGTGGCGGGCCGGCTGGTGATTGCGGCCCTTGTGCTGCTGGCGGTAAATGCCTGGCAGGGGCATTCTCTGCGGCTGTCCTGGCCGCACTGGCGCTTATTTATCATTTTCGCCATTGTCGGGGACTGCGCCCCCTTTGTGCTGATCGGCTGGGGCCAACTCAGCATCGACAGCGCCCTGGCCGGCATATTGATGGCGATCATTCCATTGCTGACATTGGTGTTGGCGCATTTCTTCATTGCGGGCGAAAGCATCACCCGCAACCGGCTGGCGGGTTTTGTGATCGGCTTTGGCGGCATTGTGCTGCTGGTCGGGCCGGACGCCCTGCGCAATCTGGGCGGCGCATCTGTAATGGCGCAACTGGCGGTGCTGGGCGGGGCTGTGTGTTACGCCGTCAATGTAGTGATCACGCCGTTCAACCGGGTCAGCAATATGATGGTCACGACCACCGCCACCATCCTGATCGCCGCGCTGATCATGCTGCCGGTTGCCATCAGCCAGCATCCGCCCGCCAGCCTGAATCTGACCGCAGAATCCATTTTCGCCGTCTTTATCCTGGGCGTGTTTGGCACGGCGCTGCCGACCTTGCTGTTCTACCGGCTGGTGGCCAGCGCCGGACCAACCTTCTATGCGCTGATCAATTACATGATTCCCGTCTGGGCCGTTATCATCGGCGCGCTGTTCCTCAGCGAACGGCCTGAATGGAACGCCTATGCGGCGCTCGCCCTGATACTGTCAGGTATCGCTATCAGCCAGATCAGGCTGCAAAAACCAGACTAGATTTTTCCAGTGATGCGCCGGAAGGAAACCGGATTCGCGAAACCTTTCAACGGCATGGTTTCCCCCGTCCATGAAAGCCCCTCAAGCATCGGCGAGACCAGCGGGTCTTTAGCGACATCCTCCGACAAGACAATATCGCCCCCGCGGCTCTGGCCCTGCAAGCGCGCAGCGAGATTAACCGTTGAGCCAAAATAATCCAGCCGGTCATTGAGGTTCACCACAATGCAGCGGCCACAATGCAGGCCCATATTAATGGTCAGCGCCATATCCCCGCGTGTGTGATTGAAACCCGCAATTTGCTCCTGCACGCCTAGCGCGGCGCGCAGGGCCTGCTGCGGACTGACAAACACCGCCATGACGGCATCCCCGATGGTTTTGACCAGCGCGCCGTCATGGGCGCGGATAATCCCGGCCAGAAATTCGAAATGCTCCCGCACGCGCTGATAGGCAGGACCGTCACCGGTTTCCCGGTACAGGACAGTCGAACTCTGAAGATCCGTAAACAGGATCGCGATGCTGTCAATGGCCAGCTCTTCCCCGCCATGCAGAACCGCATCCGGAAAGAGGTGCCGGAAACTTTGCAGCGCCGTCACCTGATGCGCGGTCAGGGCGTCAGCCGTCCAGTCGCGGCTTTCAATCACCAGCGTCATTGGCGACTCCGTCGCATTCACGAGACGCAGTTCACCTTTCGTCACGTCTGCACCGGAAACGAAACCCTCCCTGGTTACCGATAATTCAGGCCATTTTCCTCCATCGAAAGTGAGGTCCTGCTCCGCGCCGCGTGAGAATGTGCGCAAGCGGTAATCGCCGGGCCCCAGGTCTGCCATGATTTGCCTGCTTTCGCCTGGAGCCAGACTTTGCTGAATCAGGACATGGGGCGTGGTTTGAGGCCCGCTAAGGCAATATTCTCCCGTCTCACATTCGCGCACCATTGAGGAAGGGTGAAAAACCAGTTCCACATTCCGGTTAAAATCCGCTCCGAAATCTATATTGCATGAAGGGCAATGGGCCTTTTGTTGCAGTTGATCAAGCCGCTCTGCCGAAATTTTTGCACCCCGGCAGCGCGGGCATAGTAAATCCCAGGTCAGGCGTAGCATTCCGCTGCGCACCGCCGCCAGGCAAAGCTCGATCACATGGCGCGGCGGCGCGTCCCAAGCCCGCGCCAGCGCTTTTGGCCGGATACGGCAAGCGTCCGCATCCGGCACGTGCAGTATGTGCTGTATAAGCCTGCCGGTCAGGCCATGACCATAGGGACCTGTATGCAGATAATCGGCGATTTCCTGCGCCCTTTTTTCACCTCCGGGCATAAGTTGGGGCGGATGCAATTCAAAAGCGGATTCCCGTGCATTGGCCAGATATTCATTCGCGCCCTGCACAGCCTTTTCAAAAGTTTTACCCGCCCCATTCAGCAGACGCCGCGCGACATAAGGGCCGATCAACCGGTAGCGGGAATCAATCCTGATCTGATAGGTGGCTTTTGCGCCATCACCGGCTGGCATGAGTCTTAATGATGCGTCCATTCGCCGCAACGGGCCGTTCAGGAATAACCGCCGCTGAAAAAAATATTGTTCCGCCACCCACTCGACGGGAAGCTCCTCCCATTGAATGTCGAACCGCGCCACCCTTCCAGTTGCAATGCGCCGGACAGATCCATCTGGCTGCGGGGTCTCACTCAGATGATAACGCGGCAGGCCGGACATCTCGTTAAAACGCTGGGTATCTGACAGAATCGGCCAGACCGACGAAACAGGGTGTTTCAGCGAAAGTGTCCATCCGCCGGATAAATCGGTAGACATGCCCCTAGCCCCATGCAATTTGCCGCGCCGGAAAATTTCCGAATCACGCGCAATTCTTTCTTCTTCAGACTATGCGAAAAATACGAAATACTACCACACTTGGCCTATGGCCTTCGCAGCCCATGCCCATGATTGAGCGGCCCATGCCCGGCCCCAAATCCGGGCGCGGTGCGGATCGCTTCCTGCACATAGGCGCGGGCGCGGCGCACCGCATCCGGTAGCGCCATGCCCTGCGCCAGCCCCGTGGCGATGGCCGACGCCAGCGTGCAGCCGGTGCCATGCGTGTGCCGCGTGTCGATGCGCGGGCTGCTGAAAATCTCAATGCCTGTGGCGCTGAACAGCATATCCTGCACCTCCGGCCCCGCCATATGCCCGCCTTTCAACAGCACAGCCTGCGCACCCAGCGCCAGCAGCGCCTGCCCCGCCGCGCGCATCGCATCCGGCCCAGCGATTTTCAGCCCGCTTAAAATTTCCGCTTCAGGAATATTCGGCGTCAACAGCGCAGCCCCCGGAATAAGCCGGTTTTTCATCGCCGCCACCGCCCCTTCATTCATCAGCCGCGCGCCGCTCGTCGCCACCATGACGGGATCAACCACACGCGGTATATGCGGGGCAAGCGCGGCAAGCCGTTCACACACGGCGTCGATGACTTCGCTGCTGGCCAACATGCCGGTCTTGATGCAGTCCGCGCCGATGTCCTCCAGCACCGCATCAATCTGACTACGGATTATATCAACCGGAACGGCATGTATGGCGCGCACGCCCAGCGTATTCTGCGCGGTGATCGCGGTAATCACTGTCGCGGCATAGCCGCCCAGCGCGGTGATGGTCTTGATATCCGCCTGAATACCCGCGCCGCCGCCCGAATCCGATCCGGCAATACTCAGTACACGGCCTTTACTGGCGGTCATGGCAGGTGCTAGAGCAAATTGTTACCGGATTGAAACGCTTTTGCCCCCTACCCCCTCCCCACGAGGGGGAGGGGAACAGTGCCCAGTATGCTGAAGGAAGCCCCTCCCCTTGATGGGGAGGGGTTTGGGGTGGGGTGGTGAGGAAATAGGAATGCGAGCGCATCAACCTGATCACAAAATACGCTAGATCACAGCTTCGAGCGCAACAACAATCTGCCCGACTACCGAATTAACCAGCGCCTCATCCTCGCCCTCGGCCATTACCCGGATCAGCGGCTCGGTGCCGGATTTGCGGATCACCACCCTGCCCGTTTTGCCCAGTTGCGCCTCGCCATCGGCAATCGCCTGTTTGACATCTTTATGGTTGAGCGGTTCGCCGGATTTATAGCGTACATTTTTCAGCAGTTGCGGCGCGGGTTCAAACAGGCTCAGCGCCTCGCTGGCCGGGCGCTTTATCTCATGCAATACCGACAGCACCTGCAACGCGCTGATCAGCCCGTCACCCGTGGTCGAATAATCACTCATGATAATATGGCCGGATTGCTCGCCGCCCAGATTATACCCGTCGCTGCGCATTTTCTCGACCACATAGCGGTCGCCCACCTGCGTGCGCAGCAATTCAAGCCCGCGATCCTGAAAAAACCGCTCCAGCCCCAGATTGGCCATGATGGTGCCGACAATCGCCTTGCCTGACAGCCGCCCGCTGCGATGCCAGTAATCACCAATCAGCGCCATGATCTGATCGCCATCGACCACCTGGCCTTTTTCATCACAAATCAGCACGCGGTCCGCATCGCCGTCCAGCGCAATGCCGATATCGGCGCGCACCTCCAGCACCTTTTGCGAAAGTTTGGTCAGATCGGTGGAGCCGCATTCGCGGTTGATGTTAAATCCGTCCGGCTCCACGCCAATGGTGATCACATCCGCGCCCAGCTCCCACAGCACTGTCGGCGCCACCTTATAGGCCGCGCCATTGGCGCAATCGATCACCACCCGGATGCCATCAAAATGCATGGTGCGCGGAATGGTGCTTTTGGCGAATTCGATATAGCGCGCCCCGGCGTCTTCCAGACGCAGCGCCCGGCCCAGTCTTGACGGTTCGGCCAGATGCTCCGAGATGCCATTTTCCATCAGCGATTCAATTTCAAGCTCGGTCTCATCGCTCAGCTTGTAGCCATCGGGGCCGAAAATCTTGATGCCATTATCCTGGTACGGATTATGGCTGGCGGAAATCATCACGCCAATATCGGCGCGCATCGAACGGGTCAGCATCGCCACCGCAGGCGTCGGCACCGGGCCAAGCAGCACGACATCCATACCAGCTGAAATAAACCCCGCCGTCAGCGCCGGTTCAACCATATAGCCCGACAGGCGCGTATCCTTGCCGATGATCACCTTGTGCCGGTGCGCGCCGCGCGTAAAAATACTGCCCGCCGCAATGCCGACGCGCAGCGCAATTTCGGCGGTCATAGGGGCGCGGTTGGCGGTGCCGCGAATGCCGTCGGTGCCAAAATATTTTCTGCTCATGCCGCCTCGTATGAATTGTTCCGGCTCATACTAGCCGGATTCTCCTAACATCAGTTTACTCTTATCTGCGTGCAACGCCGACCATATTTTCAGTCCATCGCTCAGTGCGCCTGCATCATGGGTGCGAATATAGTCCACCCCCTGCGCGGCTGCAAAAAGCTCCGCCGCCAGGGTTGCCGCCCCCGCCTGCCCCACGTCCCGCCCTGTCAGGGTCCGCAGGAATGATTTACGCGAAACCGACACCAGAACCGGCAGGCAATAGCGCTGCTTTAACGCGCCAAGCCCGCGCAGCATGTTCAACGAAGCCTCCGCCTGATTTCCCAGAAAAAACCCCATGCCCGGGTCCAGGATCAGGCGGCTACGGTCAATGCCAGCCTGTTCCAGCTGGCTGATGCGGCTGTCAAAAAAATGCTCCGCCCGCTCCAGAATGCTGTCTGGATCGCTATCCATCCGCGTGGCGATGCCGCGCCCCTGCACGGCATGCATGACAATCAGACGGCAAGTGCTAACCGCCAGTTCGGGATAAATTTCCCGATCCGGAAATCCCTGAATGTCATTGAGATAGGCAACGCCCTGCGCCATCGCATAGCGTTGCGTCGCGGGCAGAAAACTGTCAATCGAAACGGCGATGCCGCGCGCCATCAGCGCCTCTACGGCCGGCGCGATACGGCGTATTTCATCGGCCGCGCTAACCGGACTGGCGCCGGGATGGCTGCTGGCCGGGCCCAGATCAATAATATCAGCGCCCGCGCCCGCCAGCAGCAGCGCCTGAGAAATCGCTTTCTCAGGGCTTAGAAACTGCCCGCCATCAGAAAATGAATCCTCGGTAATATTGACAATGCCAAGAATTTTCGGCGGCACGTTTATGCTATGAACCCAGCGGCTGCGGCGCCATGGGGCCTTCTGGCGCACCGGAAGCGCGCGGGCGCCCGGTGGAAGGAACCGCCGTCACCGGCCCTTGCGGGTACGGCCTGTCCTTATCGTCCCGCCGCAACGTTTCACCCCGCAACAGGGCCTTGATTTCATCGCCGGTAAGCGTTTCATATTCCAGCAGCCCGTTGGCGACCACATGTAGCCCATCCAGCTTTTCCTCAAGGATTGCCTTGGCGCGGGCATAACATTTCTCGACGATCTGGCGCACCTCATGATCAATGACGCGGGCAGTGTCTTCGGAAATGTTTTTCTGCCGGGTCACGGAATGGCCCAGGAAAACTTCTTCCTCATTCTCGCCATAGGCCAGCGGCCCCAGCGCATCGCTCAGCCCATAGCGGGTCACCATGGCGCGCGCCATTTTGGTGGCCATTTCAATATCGGACGACGCGCCGGAAGTCACCTTGTCATAACCAAAGACAAGCTCTTCAGCAATTCGCCCGCCCATGAACACGGCAATATCGCCGAGCATCTTTTCACGGGAAATCGAAAGCTGATCGCGTTCCGGAAGGCGCATGACCATGCCCAGCGCACGGCCGCGCGGAATGATGGTCGCCTTGTGCACCGGATCGCTGGAGGGAATATTCAGCGACACCAGCGCATGTCCGCCCTCATGAAAGGCGGTCAGGCGGCGCTCATCTTCCGACATCACCATCGAACGGCGCTCGGCACCCATCATCACCTTGTCCTTGGCGGATTCAAATTCGGCCATGCCGACCAGACGTTTGCCAACGCGCGCAGCCAGCAGCGCCGCCTCATTGACCAGATTGGCCAGATCGGCGCCGGAAAAACCGGGTGTGCCACGCGCCAGAATTTTCGCATCCACATCCGGCGCCAGCGGCACCTTGCGCATATGCACCTTGAGAATTTTCTCGCGGCCGAGAATATCGGGATTGGGCACCACCACCTGGCGGTCAAAACGCCCGGCGCGCAGCAGTGCGGGGTCCAGCACGTCCGGACGGTTGGTGGCGGCGATCAGGATCACGCCTTCATTGGATTCAAAACCGTCCATCTCGACCAGCAACTGGTTGAGCGTCTGCTCGCGTTCATCATTGCCGCCGCCCAGGCCCGCACCACGATGGCGGCCGACCGCATCAATTTCGTCCATGAAGATGATGCAAGGCGCATTCTTTTTCGCCTGCTCGAACATGTCACGCACGCGCGACGCGCCCACGCCGACAAACATTTCCACGAAATCCGAACCGGAAATAGTGAAGAACGGCACATTGGCCTCGCCAGCCACGGCACGGGCAATCAGCGTCTTGCCGGTGCCCGGAGGGCCGACCAGCAGCACGCCTTTGGGAATATGCCCGCCCAGGCGCTGAAACTTCTGCGGATCGCGCAGAAATTCAACAATTTCCTGCAATTCTTCCTTGGCTTCGTCCACGCCCGCCACATCTTCGAAGGTCACCCGGTTGGTTTCCTGGGTCAGCAGCTTGGCGCGCGATTTTCCAAATCCCATGGCGCGGCCATTGCCGCCCTGCATCTGCCGCATGAAAAATATATATACCGCCACCAGCAGCAGCATCGGGAACCAGGAAATCAGCAGGCTGAAAAACGAACCCTCATCAGCAAGAGACGGTGTCGCTGAAATATTTACCCCGCGCGCATCCAGCCGCTGAACCAGATCAGGATCGTTCGGCGCAAAAGTGGAAAAGGCGCGCCCATCGCCGAAATGGCCGGTAATCGCCTCTCCGCTGATCGTGACATCGCGTACCGAACCGGCTTCGGTTTCGGCCAGAAACTGGGAATAGGAGATGGCATTGGCTGTCTGCCGCTCCGCCGGCCCCTGGAACTGATAGAACAGAAACACCAGCAAAACACCTATGACCAGCCACGGAACAATATTACGATAAGGTATCAAGGTATTAGCTTCCTTACTTGAGGTGCGTCACGAACTGTAAAATCCCTGCCTGACCAGACTAGCGCAAAACCGGGGCCGGTTCGATCAGATAATCATAAACCGGCATATCTCACATGAATTTGATTAAGAGATAATGGCAATCTGGTCCGGCGCAAGCGTCAAAGTGGCAGTGCCAGGGATTCCGCGCGCTTTTCCTGATCGCTGTCTGCTACCGGCAACAGTCCATATCGCGGAGAAAAACGGGCTTCAAAACGCGCCCCCGCTTCGCAACCGGGATCGCTATATCCCAGCAGCGGCGCGGCAATTAACTTTGCCCCCCGCCAAAGGCCCGGTGTTGCATGACACACAATAGCAGGGTTCCGGCACTTGACGCCGGATTTGCGAATCTGCGACAGGCCTGCCGCGCCAACATGTTGCACCTTATAAATCTCCGCCCCTGTCGCATCTTCTGCGTATGACAGACATACGCGGAAACGGTTGTCCCAGAAGCTTGGCTGCCCCGGCAATAATGTAACCTCCGCACCAACCGCCACCGGCTCGCGCACAATGAGCATAACGCCCCTGCGCGGTAAAATGCGGCACCCCGCAAGCGTGCGCCCGCCCATCACGGGACGGCGCCGCAACCATTCAAACAGTCTTTCAAGACGTTGCATCCGGGGGGGATATTCCTGTCCCCCTACAGCCATAAGCAGCTGCGCCAGCGTCCGCAATCCGATCTCTTCCGGGGCGTCAAATAATGCCTCCAGGGTAAGCCGCGCATAGCCGGCCTGATCCCACTGAACTGCCGATGCCATAAGATCCAGCACCGAGCGTTCAAGTGCTGCGCGCACACGGCGCATGCGCTGCGCGGTGGCAGCAAGCCGCGCCGGCGTGATTCCCGCCGCCTGAAATTCAGCCAGCGCAGCACGCATGCGCACGCGCATAAAACGCGGGTCCTGATTGCTCGGATCCTCAATCCATTTCTGGCCCGCTGCGTCAAGCGTGGCGCGCAGCCTCTGGCCGGAAAAACCCAGTAATGGGCGCAAATATCGCACCCCCATCCAGTCCATCGCCGGGGCCATAGCCGACAGGCCATCCACACCGCTGCCGCGCCCCAGCCGCAGCAAAAAAGTTTCGGCCTGATCCTCCAGCTGATGCCCTAACAGCAAGCTGCGAACACCATGGCGGGTGCAAAATTCATGCATCAGGGCGTAGCGCGCCCGGCGCGCCGCAGCCTGAATATCGCTTTTGGGTTTCTCGCCCGTCCAGGATAGAATCCGGTGATCAATCCCCAGCGTCCGGCAGAAGGCCGATACCTGTTGCGCCTCGGCCCTGGCCGCCTCGCGCAGGCCATGATCAACCGTCAATGCCCATAACCGGGCCTGTGGCGCCTGCGCCTGGCGCCATCTATGGGTCAGATGCAATAGCGCCATACTATCGGCCCCGCCTGAAACAGCGACCGCAAGCGGAGGTTCCGCCGTCAGTGCGGCCAGGGCATTTGCATATTCCTGATCGCTCACCGGCGCTGTTGAAATGGGATCAGCCATCCAGAAAAGCCCTTGATGCCGTCATGATAAAACGGGCTGGAAGCAGTTGGTGATCAGCTTGATAGGCTCGCTTTCCCATTTTCTCACCCCTCACCCCGGCCCTCTCCCCTCGGAGGAGAGGGTGAGGGGGAGGGCAAAAGCGATTCAGTCAGGTCACAAATTGCTCTAGATCGGTGTGCGTTTAGGTTTGACCATGCAACACACTCTAATCTGTCACCCCGGATTTATTCCGGGGTCCAGGGCCACATAGAAAGGCCTGAGTTTGGTATCCTGGACCCCGCAACAAGTGCGGGGTGACACTATGGTTGGGCTGATTCAATCTAAAATCATACCGCTCTAGCAGCTAAGCCGTTTAATCTCAGCGCTGGCGCGCTGCATCACTTTTTCCGGGGCTTTGGGATATTTCTTGGCCACCTGGTTCAGCGCCTGACACGCCTCGGCCTTATGGTTCAATTCCCCCAGCGTCATGCCGAGTTTCAGTAAATTGTCCGGCCCTTTGCGGCTTTGCGGATATTTCTGAAACCCGTCCAGGAAATAGGTCGCGGCACGCGCATAATCCTTGCGGACATAATAGGTCTCACCCAGCCAATAAACGGCATTGCCGGCCAATTCATGGCCGGGATTGTTTTTGACAAACTGCTCCATCCCCTCGGCAGCGGCTACATATTCCCCGGCACGCAGCAGGGCAAAAGCCGCCGCATACTGCTCATCCGGAGAACCTTTTGGCGATGCTGGCGCCAGTCCGGCGGGCGGGGGCGGTGTGCGCGACCCTTCCAGGGTGGAGGATATCGCAGGCGGCGCAAGATCGCTGGTACCCGCATCAATATCCGCCGCCCCTCCTGAAGGGGCCGGTTGCTGTAAACTGCCCTGCGGCCTGGATGGCGCAGACGTACCGGCGGGAGGCATGCCGCCGCCGCCCCGCTCCAGGGCCGTCAGACGGAATTCCATATCCTCAATCAGCTTTTCAAGCCGGGTGTTAACCTGGTTCACCTGAAAAGTAAGCTGTTCGATCTGACCCGTCATGCCGCGCAGTTCCTGGTCCATCTGATCAATCTGGACTTTCAACTGGGCAGAGGCGGATTCATTCCCAATGGGCGCTACACGGCTGGTACTGACCGGGCCGCCTCCGCCTTTACCGCCAGCGGCGACCTGGCGTTGTAAATCAGCCACGTCATTGCGCAAACGATTGATCTCATTGCGCAGGTCGGTAACGTTCTGCGCGGCGAGCGGCTGAGGAAATATTAACGCCAGACTTAATAAAAGCCCGGCAAACAAGACAGCAAGGCGCGCGCTGCAGACCCGCTGCACACAAACCCGCCGAGAGGAAATCAGATAAGAGCTAGGAATGATCATACCCCTGCATGCCCTAGGAATGGGGCGGCAATAAGACCAAATTCGGCGTGTAATCATAGCATGAACTTCATGAGCCCGGATACGCACCCGCCAGTCCGGCGGAGCGTATCCAGGTCAATCCGTTAACCGTCTTAGTTGACGGTCGTCGTGGCGTTCCGGTTCTGCGCCCAGCTTGCCTCGTCGGAACCCAGAGCGATCGGGCGTTCCTTGCCATAGCTGATCGTGGTCACACGGGCGGCATCGACACCCTGGCTGACCAGGTAATCTTTGGCGGAATTGGCGCGGCGTTCACCCAGCGCAAGGTTATACTCGCGCGTGCCACGTTCATCGCAATTGCCCGCCACAGTCACCGTGACTGCCGGGTTTTTCGCCAACCAGGCGGCCTGGGCCTGCAAGGTCGCGCGGCCTTCTTCGGTCAGATCATGGCGGTCAAAACCAAAGAAAACGCGGTTGGAAGTGGTTGCTTCCAAATCCTGCTGTGAACCAGGAACGATAGCTGAGCTTCCGGCACCGCCGCCGCCCGCACCGCCACCGCCACCGCCTGCGCCGCCACCTTCCGGTGTGGATTCACAAGCGGCAAGCAAAAAGACCGCAGCCGCCATACTTGCAAGCTTGAGTCCCACAGAAACATTGCGCATCAAAAGATACTCCCCGTGATAGTTCTCGAGTGATAAGGCTCGACAAAATTAAAGAAATCGCAATCCCCCCCGGCACTGCGCAAAACTAACTGCATTTTGCGAAGAAAACCAAATCGAATTGCGAGTTCAGATGAGTGACGACTCGGTCGATCAACCCTCCGAATCCGAAGCAACTCTAACCACCTTCTGGCAAAGGAATCAAGGGAGACCATGCCGGATCAGAGGCGTCGCCCAAGGTTGGAATCTCCCTTTCATTGTATCCCGTAAGGTCAATGGAATGCAGCCGGCTACCGCCTCCCAGCCCCCGCGAGTCCGAAGGCCGCTCCCGGAAGAACATCAGCACACGGCCATTGGGTGACCATGTGGGCCCCTCATCGAGGAAGCTTTCGGTCAATAGCCGCTCGCCGCTGCCATCCGGGCGCATCACGCCTATATAAAACCGTCCCTTATAAATTTTCGTAAACGCGATCAGATCTCCACGCGGTGACCAGACCGGCGTGGCATAGCGCCCATCTCCGAAACTGATGCGTTTCACATCCGATCCGCTGGCCCGCATGACGTAAATTTGCTGTGTGCCGCCACGGTCAGAGTTGAAGGTAACATATTGATTATCTGGGGAAAATGACGGCGACGTGTCAATCGAAGGGCTATCCGTAAGGCGTGAAACTGCCCTGCTTCGCAGATTCATCAGATAGATATCCGAATTGCCATTGCGCGCCAGACTCATGATCACAGCGTCGCCGGATGGGGAGAAACGCGGCGCAAATGTCATGCCCGGAAAATCCCCCAGAATCTCCTGCTGGCCGGTATTGATGTCGTAAATATAGACCCGCGGCTTGTCGTTGAAGTAAGAAAGATAGGTAATCTGATGGGTCGTGGGACTGAAGCGCGGGGTCAGGACCAGATGCCGCCCGCTGGTCAAAAAGCGCTGGTTGGCCCCATCCTGATCCATGATCGCGAGCCGTTTTACACGTGCGGCTTTTGTGCCACTCTCTGAAACAAAAACGATGCGGGTGTCGAAATATCCGCTCTCGCCGGTCAGCCGTTCGTAAATTTTGTCTGAAATCAGATGCGCGACCCGGCGCCAATTATCCGGCCGGGTAAAGAATACCCGCCCCTCCATCTGTTGCTCACCGAACACATCCCACAGACGAAATTCAACCCGCAGCCGGCCATCCGGCTCCGTCGTCACCGCGCCAGTCACCAGCGCCTGCGCATTGATCAGCCGCCAGTCCCCAAAGCGCGGGATGGCCCCGATCGCATCAGGCTTCTGGATGAAACTTTTTGGATCAAGTGGCCGGAACAGGCCGGAACGGTGCAGATTATTACTGATCACGCCGACCAGTTCGGTGCCGACCGTCGCTTCCTTGGGGGCGCTGCCATTGAATACGGGAATGGCGATGGGCATCGGATCAATATTACCTTGGGTGATGTCGATGCGAAGCTGCGCCTGGGCGCCCTGCCCGCCGGAAACCGCCAGCAAGGCCAGAATGCCAAAAACAAAAACTGCCCCTGACGCAATTCTGGATCGGATGGACTTTTTCCCTGCGCTGCCACCACCCGGCTGTCCGGAGTGACGGGCTGAGGACCGGGTGCACAGCGGTTTGTGCGCAACTGCTATCCGCTTAAATTTCATATTCATTGGTTTCATCCGCCTAGCATGCTTCGTGGGTCAAAATTGAGCTCAATCTCCTGCCAGCGGTCATATTTTTCTACGGGCAGGTTCTGAAACGGTTCGCACTTCATGATAGCTCTGACGGCGGATTCTGCCGCCGTCCGATAGGCCTCTTCTCCAGGCGTGCGCATGCGCAGACTGTCCACGACCTGCGGCGGCTGGGCCAATCCCCCATCCGGACGCAGAAAAATACGTACACGCACGATCAGCTCCTCTGCATATCGGGCCCCGGCCGGAACAATCCAGCATTGCTCAATCTGCGCCCGAATCGAATCAATCTCGCTCAGGGTCATCTGAGCTGAAGTAGTGGGCCGTGTCGCCTGGGTGGGCGGTAAATCCTGTTGTGTCTCTTCTGGTGTTTCCGCGACATCCTCTGTCTTTGGCGAGGGATCCTTGAGTTCCTTGTTCAGAAGCGCCGATAGCTTGTTGAGATCGAGTTTTTCTTCCGGCTGCTCCACAGGCTGCGGCTTGGGCTTCACTTTCGGGCGCGGACCATCCAGCTTTACGACCCGCTCCGGCGGCGCTTCCGGTTTCGGCTCGGGCTTTTCTTCCACTTTTTCCTTGGGTAACGGCACGGCGTCTTCTGGCAGCGGTTCCGGTTCCGGGGCAGGCGGCGGCGGCGGCGGCGGTGTGGGTTTGGGCGGTTCGGGTTTGGATTTCGGTTTTTCCGCCTCCGGCTCGGGTTTTTTTACCTCCGGGCGCACCGGAATATTGGTCATATCCGCCACGGTCGCCAGTTCGACAGGAAGCGCCTCGGCCGGTGGCTCCCACTCGTTGCTGAACAAGGGCAAACCAAAAATCGTTATGAGAATAACGAGAAGATGAAGACCAGCCGAAAATAGCGCGCCTCTGCCCATCGCCAATCATTTCTTGCCCGGTTTGACGGCGCCCGGTGTTTCAGTGATCAGGGCAACCTTGGAGAATCCAGCCGAGGTAATCACGCCCATCACCTCCATCACCCGGCCATAGTCAAGACTATGATCGCCACGCACATAGATGCGCGTGTCCGGCTTGTTTTCCGTAATGGCCTGGAGGCGCGCCGCGAGTTCCTCAACCGCAACCACAGTGTCCTGGATATAGACCTGGCCATCGGCCTTGATGGTGATGGCCAGCGGTTCGGTCTTTTCATTCAGGGGCGCGGCCTTGGTTTGCGGCAGATTAACCGGCACCCCCACCGTCAGCAACGGGGCTGCAACCATGAAGATGATCAGCAGCACCAGCATCACATCCACCATGGGGGTGACATTGATTTCGGCCATTGGCGCCCGGGAGCCCCGGCGCGAACTTCCCCTGCCTTTGCGGATTGGCTGGCTGCCCATGCCCATCAGTCCATCTCCTCTTCGATGCGCCTGGAAAGAACGGCGGAAAATTCTTCCGAGAATCCTTCGAGACGATCCCCATAACGCCCGACCTGGCTGTTGAACCGGTTATAGGCAATCACCGCAGGAATGGCCGCGAACAGCCCCAGCGCAGTGGCGAACAGGGCTTCTGCAATGCCCGGCGCAACCACCGCCAGCGAAGTGTTATGGCTTTGCGCGATGGCCTGAAAACTGTTCATAATGCCCCAGACGGTTCCGAACAGACCGATAAAGGGTGCCGTTGATCCGACCGTCGCCAGAAAATCGAGATAGCGTTCCAGACTGGACATTTCGCGCGACAGGGTCACGGACATGATCTTGTCGATCCGCTCGCGCAGACCGCCGCCCAGGCCGCCGCCCCCGGAAGAGCGCCCATTGGCGCGCATCCATTCCCGCATGGCGGCGACAAACAGCAGCGCCATAGGATGATTGGCCCGAGGGGCCACACGCTCATATAATTCTTCCAGTGAGTTTCCGGACCAGAACACTTCTTCAAAACGGTCCGCCAAAGCGAGGACACGGCGAAAGCGCATGACTTTGTCAAAAATAATTGCCCAGGACCAGAAGGACGCCAGCAATAAGGCAATCATGACGGATTTGACCACAAGGTCGGCCCGCATGAACAGGCCCCACATGGAAAAATCGACCACCGATACACCGGCAGCCTGCGATATTATTTCTTGCTCCATTCACCTTTCCTTTATCAGATGAAAGAGGACAGAAGACGGAGGACAGAAATTGAATTGCCAATCTGTCCCCTGTCTTCTGGCCTCAGCCCTCTGTCTTGCACTAGATCGAGAACGTGGCGTAAATGAGGCGATTCGTGAACCCACTTTCATCAGAAGGCACAGACCGGGGGACGGAAATCAGATTTCCCCGGCAGGACCTGTGTCCTGCGCAAGCAGATCAAATTGCGCGCCTGTCAACCGGGGCAGCAGGCCAATATGCTGAAACGCCGCCGCGCTGATCACACGCCCGCGCGGGGTGCGCTGAAGCAGTCCCTGCTGAATAAGATAGGGTTCAACAATATCCTCCAGCGCATCGCGCGGCTCACTCAGCGCAGCGGCCAGCGTCTCCACACCAACAGGCCCGCCGTCAAAACTCCGGGCGATCAGATTCAGATAGCGCCGGTCCATGGCGTCCAATCCGCGCGCATCCACTTCCAGCCGGCTCAGTGCTATATCCGCTTCCGCAGCCCCGATGCTCTGATGTCCCGCCACTTCGGCAAAATCGCGCACCCGGCGCAGCAGCCTGCCCGCGACACGCGGGGTGCCCCGGCTGCGTTTGGCGATTTCCGTCGCCCCCTCAAGCGTAACCACCATGTTCAGCAGACCCGCGCCGCGCACCACAATCTCTACCAGCTCCTGAACTTCATAAAAATTGAGCCGGACCGGAATACCGAACCTGTCGCGCAAAGGGGTCGTCAGCAGGCCTGATCGCGTTGTCGCCCCGATCAGCGTAAAGGGCGGCAGATCAATGCGCAGCGAGCGCGCCGACGGGCCTTCGCCAATAATCAGATCCAGTTGAAAATCCTCCATCGCCGGATAGAGGATTTCCTCGACCGCCGGGTTCAGCCGGTGGATTTCATCTATAAACAGAATGTCACGCTCTTGCAGATTGGTCAGCAGGGCCGCAAGATCGCCGGACTTGGCGATAACCGGGCCGGAGGTGGTTTTGAAATTGACACCCAGCTCGCGCGCCAGAATCTGCGCCAGTGTGGTTTTTCCAAGGCCCGGAGGTCCGAACAGCAGAACATGATCAAGGGCTTCCTTGCGGCTTCTGGCAGCTTCGATGAAGACCTGAAGATTTTCACGCGCCTGGCGCTGTCCGATAAATTCGTTCAGGCTGCGCGGCCGCAGATTTATCCCGTTGGCATCGCTGTCCTGCGCCTCCGCCCCAACCAGGCGCTGGTCTTGTACTGGATCAAAGCCGGACTGGCTCAAGCCGATAACTCCCGAAGACCATTGCGAATCAATTCGGCCACCCGTGCCTCAGGCGCCATATCCGCGCCCAACCCGTGCAGGGCGCGCCGCAGCGCCGCAGCCGCGTCCGAATCCTTATAGCCAAGATTGACAAGTGCCGAAAGAGCGTCGGCCAGTTCCTGTTGCAGGGCCGCATCCTCTGTACCGGCGGCAGGGGCCTGGCGCGGCCGCCCGGTACCAAATCCAGGCGCGGGATGTTTGTCTTTAAGATCATTGGCAATGCGTCCGGCCAGTTTCGGGCCCACCCCGGAAGTGCGCGCAAAGGCGTTTTTATCCTGCATCGCCGCAGCCCGCGCCACACCCTCAACACCAAGCGATCCCAGAATGGCCAGGGCCAGTTTGGCCCCCACCCCCTGAACCGTCGTCAGCAGGCGGAACCATTCCCGCTCCAGCTCCTGTTCAAATCCGAACAGCGTGATGGCGTCCTCGCGTATCTGGGTTTCAATATGCAGATCCAGCGGACTGCCCAAAGGCGGAAGACGGCCCAGATAAGGGCTGGCGCAATGGATCAGATAGCCCACGCCGTTAACATCCAGCACCAGACTGTCGGCACGGATCCCATCCAGTATGCCTTTTAATCGCGCGATCATGAAGCTGGCTCCGGAATCCGGCGCCCTGCCCCGGCACGCAAACTGGGCAGGCTGTGGGCATGACAGATCGCCACCCCCAGCGCGTCCGCTGCATCTGCCCCGGCAATCTGGCAGCCGGGTAGCAGGCGGCCAACCATGGCGCGCATCTGCGCCTTGTCGGCATGGCCCACACCAACCAAAGCTTTTTTCACATGATTGGGGGCATATTCCGCTACCGGAATATTGTATAGGGCCGGAACCAGCAGCGCTATGCCCCGGGCCTGACCCAGTTTCAGACTGGAGCCCTGGTCCTTGTTTACAAAAACCGATTCAACTGCCGCTGCGTCAGGTTGCCATGTTTCCATTACCTGCTTCAGACCTTCATAAATTTGCCGCAACCGCACCGCCATTTCCGCGTCGGCGTCAGCCTTGACCACCCCGTTCGCAACATGGCGCAGCCGGTTGCCGCCAAATTCAATCACGCCCCAGCCGGTCGCACGCAGACCCGGATCCAGCCCGATTAGTCGGCGCATCAGCCCATGCTCCCGTGATGGCGCCCGAAATTCTGGGCCGTTCTGGTCAAACCGCAAGCAGTTCCATTACTGCATCTTCGATCTCATAATTGGCATAGATGTTCTGCACATCATCGCTTTCATCCAGGGCTGCGAGCATTTTCAGCAGCACTGGCGCATCCTCGGCGCTGACCTGTACCGTGATCCGGGGCTTCCAGATCAGGGCCGCGCTTTGTGCAGGGCCAAAGCGCGCCTCAAGTGCTGCGCCAACCTCATGCAGACGGGCCGGTTCGCAACTGATCTGATGCCCCTCCGGGCCGCTGCTACAATCATCCGCGCCCGCCTCGATCACCGCCTCCAGCATGGTTTCGGCATCCGCCACGCCAGCGGGAAATTGAATGCTGCCAATCCTGTCAAACTGATAAGCGACACTGCCGGTTTCACCCATATTGCCGGCGTTTTTCTGAAATGCCGATCGTACTTCCCCCGCTGTCCGGTTGCGGTTATCCGTCATGGCTTCAACGATCACCGACACACCGCCAGGCCCAAACCCTTCATAGCGGATTTCTTCGAGATTGGCGGCATCCGCCCCCTGGGACTTCTGTATCGCGCGTTCAATATTTTCCTTGGGCATATTTTCAGCACGCGCTGCGGCAATGGCGTTGCGCAGGCGGGGATTGCTGTCCGGATCAGGCAATCCGGACCTGGCGGCAACGGTTATTTCTCGGCCCAGACGTGAAAAAATCCGGGCGCGCTTCTTGTCCTGCGCCCCCTTCCGGAACATGATGTTTTTGAACTGTGAATGACCCGCCATCGTGCAATCTCATTGCCATTAAAGTCTGAATTTTTACCGCAGTTAACCAACCGCTAAGACATATCTTGTATCAAAGTCCACCGGGAAAAAATACTGCATCCGTAGCGCCAATCTTGATTTCAGGCCTGGGCTAGGTATCGGCCGGCACCGTTTTTCGCTTACATTGGGGGCAAAATGCTAAATTTCGGAAGCAAGAAATCAACCGCACGGCAAGCCGCAGAGACCGAAAACGCCAATGACAAGGCAAACCTCGAACTGCATACCAGCATCATGAATGCCCTGTCCGTAAGCATTATGGTGCTGAGTCCCGCCGATGGAACCATCAAATATGTGAACCCCTATGGCCTTGACGCGATGCGGGTCATCCGTGCCAACCTGCCATCCAGTTTCAATCCGGAGCAGATGCTCGGACAAAAAATTGATTTCCTTCAGACAAAGCCCCTGCTGACCCCGGCCTTTCTGTCCAACCCTGCGAATTTTCCCTTGGAGACAGAAGCCAAACTGGGTAACGACACGATAAGACTGAAGCTGAACGCCATGCATGACAGCACTGGAAAATATACCGGCATTGCCACGACCTGGCGCATTGTCAGCCGCAATATTCAGGCCATTGAAGCTTTCCGCAAGAGACTGAATGATTCTCTCTCTGAAGTTTCCGACGCCACGCAGGATATTTTGAGCGCCGCCGAACAGGTCGGCGGTCTGTCCAATAAATCCACCGCGCAGGTGGAGCATGCCCGCCACAGCACCATGGCGACATCAACCAATGTCCAGACCGTCGCCAGCGCCGCCGAGGAACTCTCCAGCTCGATTGTTGAAATATCCCGGCAGGTCGCAGAGTCTTCGCGCATCTCCCAGGAAGCCGTGATCGAAGCGGACCGCACCAACGCCACCGTACAGGGACTGGCGCAAAGTTCCGACAAAATTGGCGAAGTAGTCAATCTTATTCAGGATATCGCCAGCCAGACCAATCTGCTTGCCCTGAATGCCACCATTGAGGCGGCGCGCGCGGGCGAAGCCGGCAAGGGCTTTGCCGTGGTTGCCTCGGAAGTGAAAAACCTGGCCAATCAGACCGCCAAGGCCACGGAAGAAATCGCCGCCCAGATCAATGAAATACAAACCAGCACCACAGGCGCCGTCAAGGCAATCCAGGGTATTGGCAAAACCATTCACCAGATCAGTGAAATTACGTCCGCCATCGCTGCGGCCGTAGAAGAGCAGGGCGCCGCCACCAGTGAAATCAGCCGCAGCGCGCAACAGGCCGCTGGCGGCACGGAATCCCTTACCTCTGATGTGGAAACCCTGTCAGCCGCAGCTTCGGAAACAGGTAAGGCGGCGTCCGGCGTTTCCGATGCCGGCGCAGCGCTGAAGAGCAGCACGCAAAAGACCCGGGATGAAATAGACGCGCTTCTGGCCGAACTCGCGAAGGTCTGAACCCTGTCCGGCCGATCAGGCGGCACAGCCTGATCGGCACTTTTCCAAAAAACAGTGAAGCCGCCATCGCGGTTGGAGTGTACAAACCCCCGGGCGCCTGTTGCTACAGGTGGGCGCCATATATTCCAGACCACGATCCGGAACAGGGACAGCTCCCTTCGGGTGGTTTAAGGCCCCTGGGTTTATGGTCTCCTGACCAGCGGGGCAGCCTCATCTGATATATAGCGCAGACAGCGGCAAAATGCCCGGATTTTTCGGTGCCGCTTAGAGCAGTTTGTTACCTGACTGAATCGCCTAACCTTGGTGTCACCGAGCTTGTCCTCGGTCCGGCCAAAGGCCGGACCCGGGGGCACTTGGTGCGGGGTCCAGGGTCCCAAACTCAGGCTTTTCCTTGTAGCTCCCTTGCCATGCCGTAGCCAGCCTTCTGGCGAAGGCTGGTGGACCCCGGAATAAATCCGGGGTGACAGCGTTTTTTAAGTCTTCGAACCTTCACTTAACCCAGGTTTCTTGTCAGCGAATTATCTGACTTCTACAGCAATGACGTTTAGAGGGAATGCTTCTAATCAGGTGGATCAAACTCTAACGCCTAGCCCGCTCGCGCCGCCTGACCGGTTCCTGAACAGAGCGGGAGAATTTTCTGGCGGCTTCTTCGTCAAACAGCTCCGCCAGTTTTTCGGTCATGGCGCCGCCTAATTGTTCCACATCGACAATGGTGACCGCGCGCTTGTAATAGCGGGTCACGTCATGGCCGATGCCTATGGCCAGCAACTCGACGCTGGAACGTTTTTCGATCCAGCCGATCACCTCGCGCAAATGGCGCTCCAGATAATTGCCGGGATTAACCGAGAGCGTGGAGTCATCCACCGGCGCGCCGTCCGAGATCACCATCAGAATGCGGCGTTGCTCGCGCCGGGCCATCAGCCGGTCATGCGCCCAGGCCAGCGCCTCGCCGTCAATATTTTCCTTCAACAGGCCTTCGCGCATCATCAGGCCAAGATTTTTTCGCACCCGGCGCCACGGCGCGTCGGCTTGTTTGTACACAATATGACGCAGATCATTCAGCCGGCCGGGGCTGGGCGGTTTATTGTCCGCCAGCCATTTTTCGCGCGCCTGACCGCCCTTCCAGGCGCGGGTGGTAAAGCCCAGAATTTCGACCTTCACCGAACAGCGCTCCAGGGTGCGCGCCAGAATATCCGCGCACATTGCCGCCACCATGATCGGACGCCCGCGCATCGACCCGGAATTATCCAGCAACAGGGTCACGACCGTATCGCGGAACTCCATATCATGTTCCTGCTTGAAGGAAAGCGCGTGATACGGGTCAATGATGACGCGGGTCAGACGCGCGGCGTCCAGCATGCCCTCTTCGAGATCGAACTCCCAGGTGCGTTCCTGTTGCGCCATCAATTTGCGTTGCAGACGATTGGCCAGCCGCCCCACGACACTTTGATATTGCTGCAATTGCTGGTCCAGATAGGCGCGCAGCCGCGATAATTCCTCGGCGTCGCACAATTCTTCGGCTGCAATTTCCTCGTCGAATATCGGCGTATAGACCCGGTAGCTGGGAAAACGGCGGTCGCCGCTGATTTCGGGCCGCCAGGGGCGGTTGCCGTCCTGGGTTTCCTCGCTGTCCTGACCTTCGAGTTCCTCATCGGACTCCATCATGACAGTCTGGCCTTCGCCCTCTTCGCCCTCTCCCTCGACAAATTCTACATCATCGGAACTGCCCTCGGAGGAGGCTCCGCTTTCGCCGTCCTCATCATCATTCTGGTTCTGATTGTCCGCGTCTTCGCCTTCTTCGTCGCTGTCTTCATTTTCAGGGCTTTCCTCGCCCAGTTCCTCGCCCAGATCCAGATCGGAGATAATCTTGCGTGTCATGCGCGCAAAACGGGCCTGATCACCGATAAGCCCGTCCAGCTGCGCCAGATCGCCGCCTGCCTTTTCCTCGATAAAGGGACGCCACAGTTCGACAATATTGGCGGCAGATGCAGGCGGTTTCACGCCGGTAAGTTTTTCGCGCACAATCAGCGCGACGGCATCGGCCAGCGGCACCTCTGCGCGCTCCAGCACATTGGTAAAACCCATTTCCGCATAGCGATGTTCCAGCGCGGCATTCAGATTTTTCGCCATGCCGCGCATGTCGCGCGCGCCGATCGACTCCACCCGCGCCTGTTCCGATGCCTCGTAAATATCGCGCGCCATTTCCCCCATCGGCGAAAAGTTGCGATGCGTCGCACCATCATGGTGGCGCAAGCGCAGCGCATAGGCGTCCGACATGCCCCGGATGCGCGCCACTTCATTTACATGCAATTCGCGCGACGGCAGAGGCAGCCTTATTGTATCTCCGCGAACCCCCGGAGTTTCCGCACCAAAGCTGACCTGTAATTCCGGATCTTCTGCAATGGTGCGCGCGGCAAAGGTCAGCGCCCGCTTGAACGGTTCAACCGGACTTTCCTTTGCGCCGGAACTCATTACCTGACCGCAATATGGGCTGAGGATTCGGGCAATTCCTCACCAAAGCAGCGCTGGTAGAATTCGGCCACGCTGGCACGCTCAAGCTCGTCGCATTTGTTCAGGAATGAGAGCCGGAAGGCAAAACCAACATCGTTAAAGATGCGCGAATTCTCTGCCCAGGTCATCACGGTGCGCGGGCTCATCACGGTCGAGAGATCGCCATTCATAAAGGCCGCGCGGGTCATGTCGGCAACCCGCACCATATCGGATACGGTCTTGCGTCCTTCCGCCGAATGAAAGGCGGGCGATTTCGCCAATACGATTTCGGTTTCCGCATCATGCGGCAGATAATTCAGGGTGGTCACGATGTTCCAGCGGTCCATCTGCCCCTGATTGATCTGCTGGGTACCGTGATACAGGCCGGAAGTGTCGCCAAGACCAATGGTATTGGTGGTGGAAAACAGCCTGAAATATGGATGCGGACGGATGACCCGGCTCTGATCCAGCAGGGTCAGCTTGCCATCCACTTCCAGCACCCGTTGAATCACAAACATGACATCCGGGCGGCCGGCGTCATATTCATCGAACACCAGCGCCGTCGGGCGCTGCAGGGACCAGGGCAGAATACCTTCCCGGAATTCGGTGACCTGTTTACCATCGCGCAGCACAATGGCGTCCTTGCCGACAAGGTCGATCCGGCTGATATGGCTATCCAGATTGACGCGGATACAGGGCCAGTTGAGGCGTGCGGCAACCTGTTCAATATGGGTGGATTTGCCGGTGCCGTGATAGCCCTGAATCATCACGCGCCGGTTGAATGCAAAACCCGCCAGAATGGCCAGGGTGGTTTCCCGGTCAAACAAATAGGTTTTGTCAAAGTCAGGCACATATTCATTGCCAGCGGAAAATGCCGGAACCTGCATATCGCTATCAATGCCAAACTTCTCGCGCACCGAAACCGTGATGTCGGGGGCGTCGAGGGCCATTTTGGCGGTTGCTTCTACCGTCATGTTATTTCCCATTGTTTATCATGAAGTCTGTCATGAAGCTGAGGGGCGCGAATTACCTGATACCGCTAGCCTTTAGCCGGTTATAGGCCTGTATGACCTGTTTTAGCTGACCTTCTGTTGCCCTGTCGCCGCCATGTGCATCGGGATGATACCGTTTAACCAATTCCTTATACCTCAGTTTGATTTCTTTCAAGGTAGCGGATTCATCCAGCTCCAGGCAAATAAAGGCTTCACGCACCAGCGGGGGCCATTTTCGGGCCGGGGCCGGGGGCGCGCCTGCGGCGGAAACGCCCGCCGGATCCTCAAACAAGCCAAACCGGTCGGCGCGTCCCGCCGCCGCCCTGCCCCGCCCCGTCATGCTGGTATTGTGCAGGCTGGGATTTCCCTGTTTTGCCGACCAGGTGGGGCGATGTCCGGTAATATTGCCTTTGATGTAAAATTCGACTTCCCCTTCGCTCATTCCGGAGAAAAAATTCCAGCTACGGTTATATTCGCGGACATGATCAGCGCAAAACCAGTGATATTCACGCAGCGCCTCCGGCGATTTGGGTGCCCGATGCGGGGCCGGATCGTTGCAGCCATCCCAGTTGCAGACATGAATAACCGGCTCCTCCTGCCGCGCGGAGCGGGGCCGGATCCTGATCTTGTCTATGTCGCGGGTAAATTTCATTGCTTATGCTTTTTGTAATCCAGTGATGCTTCCCGTGAAAAAGCCTGTAAATATACATTTTTTCTCTCACAGACGGAAAGTTAAATGCGTGTTGCAGAAATTATTCATACCAGGCTTCAACAGGCGCTGGCACCAGCATCGCTTGAAATAGTTGACGAATCGCATCGCCATGAGGGCCATAGCGGGGCAAAACCTTCCGGCGAGACGCATTTTAATGTGACCATCGTGTCCGTGGCGTTTGAGGGCAAAACCAGGGTCGCGCGCCACCGGATGGTGTTTGAGATTCTTCAGGATCTGATGGATAAACCGGTGCATGCCCTGGCCTTGCGCACGCTTACACCAGCCGAGCATTCTACGGCAAAATGAACGCCAGCAGAATGGGCAGCACAATTATCGACATAAGTGTTGATTGCATGACGATGCCGGCCACGGTTTCCGGATCGGTTTCATAGCGTAGCGCAAAAACATAATTGATGACCGCCGCCGGCATGGACGCCTGTAGCAACAATACACCGCGCACCGTATCGGACAGGTCCAACAGATATGCCACGCCCAAGCCGGTGCACAGACCCATCGCAATGCGCAGCGCCGCCAGCGCGCTGCTGCGCCGGAACGTGACCAATTTGATCCTGGAAAGACTGACCCCCAGCAATAACAGCATCAGCGGAATGGTCATGCCGCCGACAAGGCTGGTGGTGTTGGCGATCCATTGCGGAACCGCATAACCGCCAAATCGGAACAGCATCGCCAGGGGAATGGCGTATATGATCGGGGTGCGCAACATTTCAAGCGGCGAAAACCTGCCGCTGTTGATCCACACCCCCAAAGTCGGCTGCAACACCGCATTGACCAGAAAAAAACCCGTACCAAATGCCAGCCCCTCTTGGCCGAAAGCAAACAGGCAGATCGGCAGGCCCATATTGCCCCCATTGGAAAAACTCAATGAAGGCAGATAATGTGTGACTTTCAATCCGAACCCGCGTAACAGCGCGCTGCCTGCCAGCAGATAGATGCCGATACACAGAATAGCCGCCTGCACGATCTGCCCCAGCGCCGCCAGATCCACCTGCAGGGTGCTCAGTGTCGCAAACACCATGCAGGGCATGCCGATATTCATGACCAGGCGGCTGATCATTTCTGAATCGAAATTATAGCCTGACCTGGACCAGACATAGCCGATGGCTGCTGTGGCAAATACCGGCGCGATGATGCCGAGTAATGCGCCAATCACGCCGCGTCCCCCTGCCGGACCCCCTCCCAACCTCCCCCTTTCAGGGGGAGGAGCAATGCGCGGACGAGATTCCCTCCCCTTGAAAAGGGGAGGGTCAGGGAGGGGATCAACGCCACGCAGGAAAGCCATAAACGTGTCAATTTGTTCACAAAATACTCTAAGGTGAAAATCACGCGGCAGGTCCGCACGGCGCGCCTGCCTGAATGAATTTCAGGCGGTTTATCTCTGCCGGCCTGGTCATGGCGTGTATCACTCCAAAGCTTAATCAGCGGACGCCCGCAGCACTTGCAGCACCATATCAGGGTCTATTTCGCCGGTAATAAAGCAGTCGCCTATGCGCCGTGGCAGAATAAAATTTATGCGGCCATCAGCCACTTTTTTGTCCTGCGCCATATGCGCCAGCAAATGATCCGGATCAAGCGAGGCGCCCGGTATATCGCGAATCGCCGTTGGCAGGCCCATCACCGACAGATGCCAGGCTACGCGCATCGCGTCCTGGGCTGGCGCCAGACCCAGCCTTACCGCCAGTTCAAAGGCCAGGCACATGCCAATGGCCACGCCTTCGCCATGCAGCAGCCGTTCGCTATATCCTGTTTCCGCCTCAAGCGCGTGCCCGAATGTATGTCCAAGATTCAGCAGCGCTCTCGGCCCCGATTCGCGTTCATCCTTAACGACTAATGCCGCCTTGGCCATACAACTGGTCCGGACAGCATGAATGCGTGCGGCCTGATCTCCATCACGGACCCCTGCCCCCGAATGTTCGAGCCAGTCCATAAAGGCCGCGTCCCCGATCAAGGCGTATTTCACAATTTCGGCATAGCCCGCCAGCAATTCACGCACCGGCAAACTGTCCAGCAGCGTGACATCTGCAATCACCAGCCTCGGCTGATGAAACGCCCCGATCAGATTTTTGCCGAACCGGCTGTTTATTCCGGTTTTTCCTCCAACCGAAGAATCCACTTGCGCCAGTAATGTCGTCGGAATTTGCGCAAAATCCACACCACGGCGCAATATGGCCGCCGCAAAGCCGGTCAGATCGCCGATAACCCCGCCGCCAAACGCCAGCAGCAAATCGCCCCGCTCAATTTTTTGCTCAATCATCCAGTCAAGAACAGCTTCTAACTGATTGAAATTTTTACTATGTTCTCCGGGTTTAATAATCAGGTGCACCTGTGCGATGCCAGCCTGTTCCAGAACGCCCGTCAGACGCGCAAGATGATGGGCCGCGACATTTTCATCGGTGACAATGGCGACACGGTTACGCCGCAGCAGCGGCGCGATCAGATCACCTGCCTGGTGCAACAGACCCGCGCCCACATGAATGTCGTAAGCACGTTCCGCCAGCGCAACAGGCACAATATGGCTGATATATTCAGCGGAAGGCGCTTCAGATACGGCGGCAGGCTTGCCGAAAAATTCCGCAATTTTTTCGACGATCATATCCACAACCTCTTCATGCGGTGCGTCCGCACTGTCCACCACAATATCGGCCAGGGCATAAACCGGATAGCGTTCGTCCCGAAGCCGCAACAGGGTCTCGCGGGTATCCCCCTGTTTCAGCAGGGGCCGGTTATTCCGCCGCCCTACACGCCTGACCAGCAGATCTATATCTGCCCGAAGCCATACTGAAACACCATATCGGGCAATATTATCGCGAATCTCCGCATTCATATATGCCCCGCCACCGGTCGCCAGCACGCCCCCGGCGGGGTTTCCCTTGCGCATATCCTGCAATAATCTTTTGATCACTTTGGTCTCGCCGCGCCGGAAGGCGGGTTCGCCGTGTTTCTCAAATATTTCATGAATCGTCATGCCGGCGGCAGATTCAATTTCGCTGTCCGCATCCAGAAAATTTACACCTAGCCGCGCCGCCAGCCGCCGGCCCACCGTGCTTTTTCCTGCCCCCATCAAACCAACAAGCACAATCACTTTGTCCCCGGCCGGATTTTCGACGGGGTGATGCGGCAGCGGGCCGGGGGAGATATCCGATTCATCTTCCATGCCGCCAGACTATCCGAAAAAGGCCCATTTTCTAACCAGTCTTTTCCGGTTATTTTTTGCGCCATTGAAAGGACATGATGCAGAAGATACTGTCCTGAAACAGACGCTCCGATATACGGATTCGTTTCGTCACCCAATCTGATTGTAGAAAGGCGCACCCCCCTGCAATGCCGAAACTGCTTGGTTCGATACTGATATTACTTGTAGCCGCGCTGATCGGCGGGGCCATCTTTATCTCAATATGGGATGTGCCCGCGCCAGTGCGTACGGTCGAAAAAGTATTACCTGATGATATGTTGGGAAAATAAGTTAAACAGAAACATCTTGTTTTGCGGAGGGATTCTGCTTGCAGCGCTGACGGCGGGCGGCCCGTCATGGGCACAGGCGCCGGTACCGCTGCGCCCGCCCACGCAAACGACAGGGGATGGTCTTCAAACCCCCGCCCCGCAACCGCCCATTGGGCACAGTTTTCCACCTGCACCCACAGATGGCATCAGCTCAAGCGCGCTGGGCGAGCCGGATTTTGCCGGCGCCGGGCTTCTGACTGAGGAAAATGGCGGTTTTGGTCAGCAGATGTGGCTCGGAGCGGATCGCGCCTTTGTGGAACGTTTGCTGCTCAAAATACCGGTCACAACATCTTCACCCGCCTTGCAGAAACTTACACGGCGCCTGTTATTGAGTGCCGCCGATGCCCCTCAGGGAGAGGCGCAAGCGCGATCCTTCCTGGGGCTGAGACTGTCCCTGCTGATCGCGGCGGGACAGTTTGATCTTGCCGCCCAGCTGGCGGCGCTGGGGGGAGAGCCAACACGCGATGAAGGCGTGCTTGAAGCGCGCGCCTGGCTGGCCCTGATAGCGAATGAGATCAAGACCGCCTGTGACATGGCGGCTGCCACCGTCAAGACCAGCAGCGCCCTGTTCTGGCTGAAGCTTTCCGGCTTTTGTCATGTGATCAATGGCGATGAAGCGGCAGCCAATCTGTCTGCCGCGATGGTTGCCGAACAGGATCCGGACGATAATGGCTACCAAAGCCTGCTAACCGCCCTGATCAATAAATCCGGCAAACTGCCGAAGCTGACAACGCGGCCGGACAGTTTGCAATTGGCAATGATCCGGTTTGCCTCACTTCCGCTGCCTGCAAAACCCGCCGATGACGCGACTGCGGCAGAGTTGAATATGATGGCGCGGATGCCCGCTCTTGCCGCTGAACTGCGTCTTCCCGCCGCCGAGAGGGCGGAAGCCGTGGGTTCGATCAGTCCGGAAGAATTGGTCCATCTTTATTCTGAAGTGCCCTTTTCAGTCGATGAGCGCGCCCGCGCCCGCGATATCGTCGGCAAATTATCCGCCGCCAAGGCCAATGCGCTGCTCTATCAGTCTGTGCGGCAGCAGGATTCACCTGCCAGCCTGGCGCTGGCCCTGTCCACAGCCCTGTCGCAGGCCGGAAACACGGGCAGTTTCGCAACCGTCGCCCGGGCCAATCTGACCCCCCTGCGCGATCTTGTTCCGATGCCGGATATGATTGAAAATGCCGCTTTGTTTGGCCGCGCTTTGCTGGCAGCGGGGGATGCTGTGGCCGCCGCGCGCTGGCATGAGCTGGCCCGCGCTTTAAGTCAGCCCGGAAATAACCCGGCTGCGGCAAAGGCCGCCTATGATCTGTGGCCTTTGCTGCGTTTGTCACAACCGCCTGAGATCAGACCCGATGACCCTGCCGAGCTATCCACCTGGCTGGCCCAGCTGAAGCCAGAGGAAAAAGCCAGTAAAGGCGCTGTTCTGCTCTCTGCCCTCGCAGCGCTGGGCCATGCGACACAGGGCGCAGAATGGATACAGCTGATGGGAGATCTGGACCATCAACCCCCCGTGACCATGCCCCCGGCAGCTTTGCTGCATTTGCTGATGGAAACCAGCCTGACCGGCAATCAGGGGCAAACCGTGCTGCTTGGCCTCGCCTGCCTGGGGGAAAAGGCAGAGGGATTGGCCAATCCGTTTATTCTGGGCATGGTTGTGCGGGCGCTAAAAACAGCTGGCTTGCAGGCCGAGGCGCGCGCCCTGGCGCTGGATGCCGCCTTGCTTGCCGGGGTTTAACACCAGGAACAAGACATGCGCCGGACGCCCTATGATCCGCTGATCGAATCCTTTCTGGAAATGCTTTCGGCAGAGCGCGGGGCGGCCGCCAACACGCTGGCTGCCTATGGCCGTGATCTGACCGGGTTCAGGCTTTTTCTGCTGCGCCGCAAGCTTAGCCTGAAAGATGCGGATGCGGATAATATTCGCCGCTATCTGGATGGGCTTTCATCGGCTGGATCGAGCGCCGCCACCGCAGCGCGGCAATTGTCCGCCATCCGGCAATTTTACCGATTTCTGCTTTCCGACGGCCTGCGCCAGGAAGACCCGTCCAGCACGATTGACGGGCCGCGCCGCCGCCGACCCCTGCCCAAATTGCTGAGCGAGGATGAAGTTGAGCGCCTGCTCGCCTGCGCGCAGGCCCGCAAGGAAACGCCGCAGGCCATAAGGCTATGCTGCCTGATGGAAATTATCTACGCCACAGGATTGCGGGTCAGCGAACTGACCAGCCTGCCGCTAAGCGCTGTAGGCGGTGACCGGCAGCTTATTCTGGTGCGCGGCAAGGGCGGGCGCGAACGGCTGGTGCCGCTGGGGGATCAGGCGCGCACGGCGATTGAAAAATATCTTGGCGTGCGCACGCATTTTCTGGGCGCGGGACAGCAATCGAAATTTCTGTTTCCCTCACGCGGCGGCAGCGGCCACCTCACCCGCCACCGCTTTGCGCAATTGCTGAGCGAACTGGCGGCGGAGGCAGGATTGACGGCGCGATCCATTTCACCCCACACATTGCGCCACGCCTTCGCCACGCACCTTCTGTCCCACGGCGCCGATCTGCGCGCGGTGCAGCAAATGCTCGGCCATGCCGATATTTCAACCACCGAAATCTACACCCACGTCCTGACCGCCCGCATGCAGGCGCTGGTCAAACAGCACCACCCGCTGGGGCGGGCATGATTCCACATTGCCCACCGTCATCAATCTGTTCCGGCTTCTGGACAAACACCCGGAGCTGCTGAAGGATATTGTTTAAAGAAAAATATACGGACCAAAGCATTGTCCAGGCAGTATGGCTGGCTTAGGATAGATAAAATGGACAGGACATCAATCATCGGCATCTTGCGGAACCACCAGCAGGAACTTCGTGAACTGGGCTTGCTGCGGGTTGCGCTGTTTGGTTCCTTTGCCAATGGCAGTGCTGGAAATAATTCTGATATTGACCTGTTGAGCGCCCTCGATAAAAGCAAAGACCTTTCGTTACTGGACGTCGTTCATATTGAAAATTATCTAAGTGACCTGCTGGGACGTAAAGTCGATCTAGTGGACGAAGGCAGTCTGGATCCCCGACTCCGGGCGACCGTGCAAAAAACTCTCGTCAATGCCTTCTAGCAGATCAGTCCTGCAACTTTTCGAAGATATTGCGGAAAATATTTCACGCATAGAAGGCTACACTGCGGGGTATGACGCGCTTAAATTCTCGGAAGATGGCATGTGTCAGGACGCGGTGCAGCACTGCCTGTTGCGTTTGAGCGAGGCTGCGAGATTACTGGGCGACGGGGCGATCAAATATGCGCCAGATATTCCCTGGCGGGATATACGCGGTATCGGTAACCGGCTCCGCCATGAGTACCAGAAAGTTGAAACGGCTCTGATCTGGCGCGTTGTCGAGAAAGATCTGTCGCCGCTAAAACAAGCGGTAAGTGAGGCCCTGAAGCAGCTACGTGGATAGGACAATCCACCCCAGCTTGACAGCGCACCGCGTCCGGGCCACAAAGCGGGTCGTTGTCACAAGGGTCAGGGGCCTATGCGGACCTATCTGGATTTTGAAAAGCCGGTTGCCGAACTCGAAGATAAAATCGAGGAATTACGCCAATTGGCGGCTAAAGACGCGACCATGACCATCGGTGATGAGGTGGCCAGGCTGGAAACCAAGGCGGCCAGCCTGTTGCGGCAAAGCTATTCCCGGCTGACGCCCTGGCAGAAAACCCTGGTGGCCCGTCACCCGAACCGGCCGCACTGCCTGGATTACATAGAGCAGCTCATAACCGGCTTTACCCCGCTGGCGGGGGATCGCGGCTTTGCCGAGGATAGCGCCATAATCGGCGGGCTCGGCCGGCTGAATGGGCGGCCTGTCATGCTGATCGGGCAGGAAAAGGGGGCCGACACCGAAAGCCGGGTTCGCCATAATTTCGGCATGGCGCGCCCCGAAGGCTATCGCAAGGCCATACGTCTGATGGATATGGCGGAAAAATTTAAATTGCCGGTCATAACCCTGATCGACACGCCCGGCGCCTATCCGGGTGTCGGGGCCGAGGAACGCGGCCAGGCCGAAGCGATTGCGCGCTCGACCGACCGCTGCCTGTCCTTGCAGGCGCCGCTGATCGCAGTCATTATCGGCGAAGGCATGTCCGGGGGCGCGATTGCCCTGGCGGCGGGCAACCGGGTGATCATGCTGGAACATGCCATCTATTCGGTGATCAGCCCGGAAGGCTGTTCTTCCATCCTGTGGCGCGCCGCCGACAAGGCAAAAGAGGCCGCCGCCGCCATGAAACTCACGGCGCAGGAATTATACAGGCTGGGCATCATCGACACCATTATCCCCGAGCCTATGGGCGGCGCGCACCGCGATCCCGTGCAAACCATCCGCCAGACCGGTCTGGTCATCGAACAGGCGCTGATTGAACTGGACAGCATGGACGGAACCGAAATCCGTCAGGCGCGGCGCGAGAAATTTCTGGAGATGGGCCGCAAGGGACTGTTTTAGCCGGCGCTCCGCTCTGCCCGAGTGAATGTGCAGAGCGGTGCGCCGGTCAAAACATAAAGCGCTATTGCGCTGCCTTTAACGCCGGCGCAGGCTGTTGGCCGCGCAGCAGGCGGCCCGGCAGCGCACCGGTGGATTCGCCATCCACGAAGGTAACCTCGCCCGACACAATGGTGTATTTATAACCGCTGGCTTTCTGGATCAGCCGCTGGCCACCCGCAGGCAGGTCGAACACGATATGCGGCGCGCCCAATGTCAGATTGTCGAAATCAATCACATTGAGATCGGCCTTCATGCCGGGCGCAATGACCCCGCGATCAAGGAATCCGACCAGTTTCGCCGTGTCCTGGGTCTGGCGTTTGACCAGATATTCCAGCGGCAATTTTTCACCGCGCGTGCGGTCGCGGCCCCAATGGATCAAATGTGTGGTTGGGAACGAAGCGTCGCAGATCACGCTGCAATGCGCGCCGCCATCGCCAAGCCCGAACGCGGTATGCGGGCTTAAAATCATTTCGCGCGACACATCCAGATTATTGGCGGTGTAGTTGGCCAGCGGCGCGTATAACAGCATCTTGCCGTCATTTTCCAGCACCATGTCATAGACCAGCTCTTCGGGTGTCACGCTGCGCGCCTGCGCCAGCGCCTTGACGCTTTTTTCCACCGGCGGTTCATAATCCGGCGGATCGCCCAGCGGGAATATCTTGTGCATGGAATAGAAGATGCCGGTAAGCAGCGGATTTCCTTTGGGTTTTTCCGACAAAATCTGTGCGCGAAATTCCGGATCGCGCATTTTGGCGACCCGCGCGGCCAGTGGCAGACCGGCAATCGTGCGGTATGTGGGATGGTTGCTGAACGGGTTCATCGTTGCCTGAAGCCCCAGCAGCAGACAGATAGGCCGCGCGGCCACCTGGCCTTTCATTTGCAGCCCATCATTGGCCGCGCCCTCGATACGGTCCAGCAATTCGCGCCAGCCATCCGGGCGCTGGTCAAACTGGATCAGCGAAATCGACATGGGCAATCCGCTTTGTTCGGCCATATCACGCAGTATGGCGAATTCGGCATCCATATCGGTGAAGTCCGAAATCATTTCGAACACGCCCTTGCCGGTTGCGCCCATTGCCTTGGCGATGCCGACCAGTTCCTTGCGCTCGGCCCCGTAGCTGGGAATGACATCCCCGTCGCGTGAACGGTGGTTCAGACTGCGCGAGGATGAAAATCCAACCGCGCCCGCATGCAGGGCTTCGGCGGCGAGACGCCCCATTTCGGCGATGTCAGCGTCCGTCGCCGCTTCGCGCTGGATCGCGCGCTCGCCCATCACATAAACGCGCAGCGCCGCATGCGGCAATTGCGCGGCGATATCCAGCGCATGGGGCTTGCGCTCAATGGCGTTCAGATATTCGGCAAAGCTTTCCCATTCCCATTTCATGCCTTCGGTCAGGACGGCGCCGGGAATATCTTCCACCCCCTCCATCAGCGCGATCAGCGCATCGCGCTGTTCAGGGCGCGCGGGCGCAAAGCCCACGCCGCAATTGCCCATCACCACTGTCGTTACCCCATGCCAGCAGGAAGGCGAGATCAGCGCATCCCACGACACCTGTGCGTCATAATGGGTATGCACATCGACAAAGCCCGGCGTCACCAGCAGGCCGGTGGCGTCCAATTCCTTTTTGCCTTTGGCGGAAACCGTTCCCACCGATGTGATGACGCCATTATCAACCGCCACATCGCCCTTGAACCGCGCGCCGCCGGTCCCATCAATGATAGTGCCGCCGCGAATGACCAGATCATGCATGACTGTTTTTCCTCCCAATGCAGGTTGTTTAACCGCCCGCTGTTTAGAGTGTAACCTCTCCCGATTGGGAGAAGATTAACACCCATCCGCGCGCGCGGGCGACTAAATAATGATCTCTATGGTGGCTGGCCTGAACCTATCTCACCCTTACCAGCACCATCAGGCCAGACGCCCAGTCAAGTTTCAGGGAAACAAAATCCTGATGCCCTTCAAGCTCTTCGACCAGTTTTGGGACTTTCGGAGCATGGCCTTCGGGCCAGCCGGGCTGGGGATAAAGATCATCAATAATGTAATAGCCACCCCTGGCGACGACATCCAGCGCGAGACCTAATCCATTGAATTTTCCGGGCCAGGAATCGGCAAACACCAGATCAAACCGCTGATCCTGTACGGATTGCAAATACGCCTCGCCATCCTGGCAGATGAAACTAATCCGCTGGTCGTGACCGAGATGGTTTTTGGCAACAGCCTGGCACTCGGCATCATTCTCGATGCTGACCAGACTCGATTCCTCGTCCATTCCATCAAGCAGCCACGCGGCCGAAATGCCGGTGCCTGTTCCAATCTCCAACATGCGGCCACCGGGTTTTGATGCAGCCAGAATCCGCAATAGCGAACCTGTTTTTGGCTCTGACGCCATGATGAACCCAAGCCGCGCCGTATCCGTAACGATGGCGTCCAGCATTTCCGGACTCTCTGAGACTTCCCACATTCCTACTGCTCACTCAAACTCGATCATTAACACGTTAGTGACATTGTCATCGCTGTAGAAGTCAGATAATTTGCTGACAAGATTGTGTAGTTAATGGACTTAAAAAACGCTGTCACCCCGCACTTGTTGCGGGGTCCAGGGTTACAAACTCAGGCCTTCATTTGAGACTCCTGGACCCCGGAATAAATCCGGGGTGACAATCTTTTTTAAGTCTTCGAACCTTCACTTAACCCAGGTTTCTTGTCAGCAAATTATCTGACTTCTACAGCGATGACGCAGTGCGCGGGACAGATGCCCCGCGCACGTCTTTCATCAATCCTTACGCTGCCTGCTTTTTCAGATGTTCGTGCAGGATATGTGTGGCTTCGACGGCGAAGGGGAAGCCGGCATAGGCGGCCAGGGTTACAATCAACTCCTGGATTTCCTCCTTGCTGAGGCCGTGGCGGAAGGCGCCGGGAATGTGGATTTTCAGCTCGTCCTGACGGCCCAGCGCGCCGAGGAAGGAATTGACGATCAGACTGCGGTCACGCTTGGAAAGCTGGGTGCGTTCCCATATATCGCCGAAAATGAAATCGACGGCATAGGTGCCGATGGGCCCCATCTGCTTTTCCAGGCCGTTCAGGGTAATGTCGATATTGTCGAACAACTGGCCGCCGGAAAGTTTGGCCAGCCCCGGCGCGGCGCGCTTGCGGCGTTCCGACAGGGACAGCCGGTCCGTCGGCGGCAGTTTGCCGTCCGCGGGCGCATGGCCCATTTCGGCCAGAACTTCATTGGTGACCTTTATGGCGTTCAGGGCGCGCGGAAAGCCGGCATAGCCGCACATATGGTTGAAAATTTCACGGATTTCCTCTGGCGTCAGGCCGTGATTAATGCCGCCGCGCACATGCACCTTCAATTGATCCAGCTGATTCAGCGCGCCAAGAATGGCGATCACTATCAGGCTGCGGTCGCGGCGGCTGATGCCGGGCCGCGACCAGACATCGCCCAGGCAGAAATCTATGACATGCGAGCCCAGCGCGCCGTTCTCATCTTCCAGCCGCTGGGCGGCTTTTTCCGGATCTTTCGTGCCGGTAAGTTTGGCCAATACTTCCAGGCCGCGCGCGCGGCGTTCCGCATGGGTCATATCGCTCATCTGTGTCTCCCCTGTGTGTTTTCTGTTATTGTGGTTGCGAGCCTAGCTTTTTTTTCTGGCGCGGACAAATGGGATTCTTATGATCTGGTTATTGGCGGGCGCGGGCTTTCTGCTGGTTGGATTGCTGTTATTGCGGCTGTTTACACAGGCAGATGCGGTGAAGCTGAGCAAATGGCTGCGCTATTCGGGCGCCGCCACTTTGATGGCGCTGGCCGGACTGCTTGTTTTCGCTGGCCGTTCGGCGGTGGCGGTGGTGATGGCCGGGTGGGCGCTGCTATTATTGCGGCAAAAGAACCCCGCCGCGACGCCCGGCGCGGCCGATCCGCAAACCGGAAGGCCCAAACGGGCAAAATCCGGGCCGTCTCGGGCCGAGGCACTGGAAATATTGGGCCTGCATGCGGATGCCACTCCGGCGGAAATTCGTGACGCCCACCGCCGACTGATGCAAACCTGCCATCCCGATCATGGCGGCTCAAGCTATCTTGCGGCCCGCATCAATGCGGCCAAGGATGTTCTGCTCTCTGGCTAAAAAGTAATGCTCATCACTTGTTAGCCGGCATGCATTATGCCAGAAGCGACGCAGAAATATGATTAATTCAGATACGCACGAGGCAAGGATGCGCAAAACAGTAAGGAAGGCCGTTTTCCCCGTTGCCGGTCTGGGAACCCGTTTCCTGCCCGCGACCAAGGTCATGCCTAAAGAGATGTTAACGGTCGTTGACAAGCCCTTGATCCAGTATGCTGTCGAAGAGGCAGCCGCGGCCGGAATTGAGGAATTCATCTTTGTCACCAGCCGCGCCAAAAATGTTCTTGAAGATCATTTCGACCGCGCACCGGAGCTTGAAGAGACCCTGGCGCGGCGCGGCAAGGATGAAATGCTGGCGCAGTTGCGCAGCTGGCTGCCCAAGGCGGGCAGCGTCGTTTCAACCCGTCAGCAGGAACCGCTGGGGCTGGGCCATGCCGTCTGGTGCGCGCGGGAATTTATCGGCGATGAACCCTTTGCGGTGCTGCTTGTCGATGACCTGATACATTCCAGAACCCCCTGCCTAAAACAGATGGTGGACACCCATCGCGAGACCGGGGGCAGTCTGGTGCTTGTGGAAGATGTGCCGCGCGAATTCACCAATCGCTACGGCATACTGGATGTGGCTTCCGACGATGGCAGATTAGTGAAGGTGAAGGGGTTTGTGGAAAAACCCGATCCGGCCATTGCCCCTTCAACCCTGTCGATCATCGGGCGCTATATATTGGAGCCGCAGATATTTGACTATCTGTCGCGCCAGCAGCGCGGGGCCGGGAACGAAATCCAGCTTACCGACGCCATGGCAGCCATGCTTGCGACCGGAACCTATTATGGTATGCGCTATGAGGGTAATCGCTATGATTGCGGCGACAAGCTTGGATTTCTGAAAGCGAATCTGGCGCTGGGCCTGGAGCGGCCGGATCTGGCCGCCGGATTGCGAGATTTTCTTAAGGAAATCAAACTATAACAGACATGGGGCAATGCCTCTTTTGCCAGTGGCGGCAACCAAATTTACGGAGTGATGGCTGATGCGTGTAACCATGATTGGAACGGGGTATGTTGGGCTGGTTTCCGGCGCGTGTTTTTCTGATTTTGGCCATGACGTGATCTGTGTCGATAAGGATAAATCCAAAATTGAAAGTCTTCTGGCCGGGAAAATGCCGATTTTTGAACCGGGGCTGGATGTTCTGGTTGCCGAAAATGTATCTGCCGGCCGCCTGAGTTTTACCACCGATATTGCTTCGGCCGTGGCCGGTGCGGACGCGGTCTTCATTGCGGTCGGCACACCCAGCCGGCGCGGGGACGGCCATGCCGATCTCAGCTATGTTTTTGCCGCTGCCGAAGAGGTTGCCGCCGCCCTGGAGGGCTATACGGTTGTCGTCACCAAATCGACGGTTCCGGTCGGAACCGGCAGCGAGATTGAAACCCTGATGCGCAAAGCGCGCCCGGATGCGGATTTCGATGTCGCTTCCAACCCGGAATTTTTACGTGAAGGATCGGCCATTGATGATTTCAAGCGCCCTGACCGTATCGTTGTCGGGGCTTCCAGCAGCAGGGCATCCGATGTGCTGCGCCAATTATACCGCCCGCTATACCTGCTGGAAACGCCTGTGCTGGTTACGGCGCGCGAAACGGCGGAACTGATCAAATATGCCGCCAACGCATTTTTGGCCACCAAGATCACCTTCATCAACGAGATGGCGGATATTTGTGAAAAAGTGGGCGCAGATGTCGGTCAGGTCGCCCGTGGTATTGGCCTGGACGGACGCATCGGTAAAAAATTCCTGCATGCGGGGCCTGGCTATGGCGGTTCCTGCTTTCCTAAAGATACGATCGCGCTGGTGCGCACCGCAGAAATGGTTGGCGCGCCCAGTTCCATCGTGAAGGCTGTTGTCGATGCCAATGACCGGCGTAAAAAAGCCATGGCCCATAAGATCATTGCGGCCTGTGGCGGTTCGGTCAGCGGCAAGACCGTCGCGGTGCTGGGCCTCACCTTCAAGCCCAATACGGATGATATGCGCGACGCCCCCAGCCTGGACATTATTCCCGAATTGCAAAAGGCCGGCGCTACCGTGCGCGTGTTCGATCCCGAAGGCATGGAGGAAGCGGGCAAGCTGCTCAAGGATCTGGTATGGTGCGACAGCGCCTATGAAACCATGGGCGGTGCGCATGTGCTGGCAATTGTCACGGAATGGAACGCCTTTCGCGCCCTGGACCTGAAACGCTGCAAGCAATTACTTGCATCCCCGCTGATCGTGGATCTGCGCAATATCTATGATCCCAAAGAGATGGCCGAGGCCGGATTTGACTATCACAGCATAGGCAGGCAGCAGCACCGCCCGGCATAGGCCAGACAGGTTCAGGCGGCAGCCTATCTCAGGGTTCGTGGATCACCCTGAAAGGCCAGCGATTGCGACGGCGCGATCGTCAGGCACTGGAACTTCTTGGAAGTCAGAATCTGGCATGTCTGACGCGCGCCACGCTCCGATAGGCCCGTCAGTATCGCGCGATAAAGGGTTTTGCTCGGCCTGGAGACTTTCTGAATAGACACGGTTGCGGGTTTCAGAAGGCTGGGCGCAACCAGCGCCGCCTGCCGCGCTCTTTCATGCGCGCGGGCCTTGACCTGAAATGTGCCAACCTGCACCCCCCATGTTTGCGGCCTGCCTTCGGTGCGGACCGCAACAGCTTTGGTGGAGGGTTTCTTGAGGCTGACCGTCCTGCTTTTTTCAGGCCTGGCAGGCTTTTTCAATTCAGCCACCCGTGAGGATGCGGCAAAAGCTTCCGGTGTGATGCGCGCGAAAGTCTGATCCAGAAGTTTCCGCATCTTCTGATCCCGGCTGCCGGATGTCTGCCCGCCAAGTACGACCGCATAGACGTGACGGCCATCGCGCCGGACCGAAGTTACCAGATTAAAACCCGACGCATTGGTGTAGCCGGTTTTGATCCCGTCAACCCCGCGATAGGTGCCCAGAAGGCGATTGTGATTATTATAGCGGTTCTTGCCCCAGCGGAATTCCGTCGTCGCGAAATAATGCTTTCTTTCCGGAAAATGCGAATAGAGCATCTGCGCCAATATCGCCATATCCCTGGCGGTTGTTACCTGCTGTTCATCCGGCAAGCCCGTGGAATTGCGAAACCGGGTCCGGTGCATGCCCAGCGCCTGCGCTTTTTGAGTCATCATCTGCGCGAAGGCGGGTTCACTGCCGCCGATCGCTTCTGCCAATACAGTCGTGGCGTCATTCGCTGATTTGGTCACGGCGGCTAAAATCGCATCCTCAACCCGGATCGTGCCGCCTGGTTTCAGATAGAGCTTGGTCGGTGATTGCGCGGCGGCGTGCTGCGAGACTTTCAGTTTTTTATCCAAAGTAAGGCGTCCATCGCGCAACGCCTCAAACGTCATATAGAGCGTCATCATTTTGGTTAAAGACGCAGGCCGGTTTTTCAGTTCCGCATTTTCAGAGTGCAACACCGCGCCGGTTTCCGCATCCACGATAATGGAGGCGTACTGACGTGCAGCAGCCGGCAAGGCCAGGCTGAACAGGGCGGCGCTGATACAGGCGCCGATACCCATGACAAACCGAAACAGAGACATAACTCCCCCCCGGGGGGTGCTTTCTAAGTTGAGGCTCATGTGGCTCATGAACTTTCCTTGCTTTGTCTGCCGTCCAAATCGGGCCGTCCGAATCGGGAATGACAGAGACGAACATCCCCCGGGCCGTGGCGCCGGTTTATGTTCCCGATAATCGAGGGATAAACTTACTAAACCCTTTATGATTTATAAGATATTGAATCAGACCACGGATTCGTTTCGAATCACCATGCCCTCAGACTATGGAAAGCCAGATTCCGTGTCTATACATTAAATTGCCTTTATTTGGCTTTGTTTAGTGGCAACACCGTAACGGTATAGTGACCCATTCCCAACGGAATAAATTAGGACAAACCGTGTAAGGCGTTGGTTTATTGGAATATTTAACGGTTATGAATAGGCCGGGGTTTACTGTGATATTATAATCACTTACCTTCTTTCGGATGCACCGATCATTTTATTTACGGAATGTGTCGGTTAAAAAAAATTGTGCAGCGCAACATTTAATATCTTGACGCAGGGGGACGGCAGGCTTAAATAGGAAATTGTTGCATCGCAATATGGGTTGTATGCCCCCTGAATTCATGACCGGAGACCAAGCGCATGGCTACGAAATCCAAGACCACGACTGAGAATGACACGAATGAAGTTTTTGACGAAAGCCTGAAAGGCTTTGCCGCTTTCACCGACGCCAATGGCCCGGCTATGGAAGTTTTTCAAAAAAGCGTAGATCGCGCTGTTGATGTGAACAAGGAGAATGTCGAGGCCCTGGTTGAAAGCCTTACCGCCGCCACCAAGGCCCTTGAAGTGCTGAGCGGGGAATCCCTGAGCTTCTCCAGGCAGATTTTTGAGGATGGCATCAAAGCCAGCAAGGCACTGATGGCCGTTAAATCCCCCCAGGAATTCATGACCCTGCATAGCGACTATACCCGCTCTGTTTTTGATCAACTGGTCAATCAGACGACAAAGGTCAATGATCTGGGTATGACTGGCTTGAAAAACACATTTGCCCCCATCAACAAGCGGGTGGGCACCCTGTCCAAAACCGCACAGAAGGCTGGCGCATTTTAATTTCAGCAGAGCCGTCCCGGACAGCGTCATCGGTGGTGCGTGCCGGATATCATGTTGCGTAGCATAATATGGGGGCGGAGCAATCAGCCTCCATATTTTATCCGCTACACGAACAAACTCACTAATGAGTCATTGCCACCGCTGGCTTTTGCCTCGGTTTCCGTGTGCGCCAGAAACTGCCTGATGATTCTGTTCGCATAGCTCGCGTCTTTCAGCTTGCTGAAATTGATCCTGCTCTCCAGCAGTCTGGCTTGTGATTCCACCGGCTGGCGCACAATGGTAAGCGGCAGGCCGGTCGCGTCCAGCACAACGTCGCGCAATACCGGATCGGCAAGAATATCATAAGGCGATTTGATCCTGGGCGCCGCAGACCGGAACCGCAGGGCTGCCCGGACGCCGGGAGATTCATCGTCCAGCCCGCGCTCATAACGGGTTTGGGCAAGCTTGGTTTCAAGCCGGTTTGTGAACGCGGAGCTTTTCAAACCTTTGACGCCATTGAACAGACCGATATCCAGCGCCAATTCACGATAGCGATTATCGTTCACCCGGTTGACCAACGCATTTTTGTCTGCCGGATTGCTGGTCAGAACTTTTTTTACAAAGCCTGCTTTGTTGATTTCTGAATCAAGGTCATAGGCTTCCAGAACCGTCTTCAACAATTTATAGTCTTTGAACAGCGCATCAATCGTATCAACATTGGCTGCGCGGGATTTGAAGGTTTCGATATCCTTCTTGAAAACCGGACTGTTGAGAATGGCCGTCTTCTGTTTTGGTTCAAGACGCGGGTCGGCGAAACGGCGTTCCAGCCTGGCTTCCAGTTTTTGAGCGAAAGCCGCACTTTTAAGTTTCGATAAGCCCTGGTACAGATCAATGTCTTCGGCCAGCTCGCGGTAGCGCACATCACGCACCTGGTTGACCACGGATTTAGGGTCCGACAGCTTGCTGGTCAATATTGTTTTCAGACGATCTAGATTGCCAATATCCGCTTCAAGGCCATAAGCCTTTAATACGGTCGTTAGCAGGCCGGTATTATTGAAAAATGCGCCCTGCGATTGCAGTTTCGCCACATCCGTCTTGAATTTCTCAATCTCTTTTTTGTAGGGAGCATTGGCTGTGGCCGCGGCCTTGCGCTGCTCGATCCGGTCGATCGCAGTATAGGTGGCAAGAGCCGATACAAGGGCCATAGCAAAATTCCTTCATGGCTGTGCAGCCGCCCTCAATATGCATTAACAACTATTAATTTGCCGTGAACGGATCAGGCTTTCTTGCGGGTGATGGCTTGCCTATACTGGGTTCAGACACAGACAGAAATTAACCCGGAGGTAACCATGGGACCGTTAGCAGGAGTAAGGATTGTCGAACTGGCGGGTATCGGGCCTGCGCCCATGTGCGCCATGCTGCTGGCCGATATGGGGGCCGACATTGTCAGGGTGGACCGCACCGAGGCCGCAGATCTGGGCATGAAGCGGGATCCGAAGGGCGATTTGCTCAATCGTGGCCGCCCCTCAGTCGCTGTGAATTTAAAGTCCCGTGAGGGCGTTGAAACCACCTTGCGGCTGATCGACCAGGCCGACGCCGTAATTGAGGGCTTTCGCCCCGGTGTCATGGAGCGCCTCGGCCTTGGCCCTGACGTGTGCCTGAAGCGCAACCCCAAACTGGTGTTTGGACGGATGACCGGCTGGGGCCAATATGGCCCGCTGGCGCATGCGGCGGGGCATGATATCAACTATATTTCGATTGTGGGCGCGCTGCATGCCATCGGGCCGAAAGGCGGTGCCCCGGTGCCGCCGCTCAATCTGGTGGGTGATTTTGGCGGCGGCGCACTGTATCTGGCCATGGGTGTGCTGGCCGGCATTATCGAGGCGCGCAGCTCCGGCAAAGGGCAGGTCATCGACTGCGCCATGACCGAGGGCGCGGCGTCGCTGATGACCATCTTCTACGCCATGAAGGCGATGGGGCGGTGGAGCGAAGAACGCGGCACAAATGCCATTGATGGCGGCTCGCATTACTACACCGTGTATGAGACCAAAGACGGGAATTATGTTTCTATCGGCTCCATTGAAGGCAAATTCTATGCGGAACTGCTGGAGAAAACCGGCCTCGACAAGGTGCCAGGACTGCCTGCGCAATCGGAGGCCGATAAATGGCCGGAAATGCGTGAACGCCTGCGCAAAATCTTTCTGACCAAAACCCGTGCTGAGTGGTGCAGCATCATGGAAGGCAGTGATGTCTGCTTTGCCCCCATCCTCAATCTGGAAGAAAGCATGGCGCATCCGCATAATGTCGCGCGCGCCAGCTTCGTCACGGTCGATGGCATCATGCAACCTGCCCCCGCGCCGCGCTTTGATCGCACGAAATGCGAAATTCAAAAACCGCCATCCGTGCCGGGCGAGGACACCGACAGGGCGCTGGCGGCATGGGGCTTCAGCAGCGCCGAAATCGCCGCCCTGCACGCTGCGGGCGCCGTAAAACAGAACCCGCGCGAATAGGAGTGCGGCAATGGGCCCATTGAAAGGCGTGAAAATAGTTGAACTGGCGGGCATCGGGCCTGGGCCAATGTGCGCCATGCTGCTGGCGGATATGGGGGCCGACATTGTCCGGGTTGACCGCACGGAAGACGCCAGGCTAGGCATGGGGCATGATCCAAAAGGTGAGCTGCGCAATCGCAGCCGCCCCAATATCGCCGTCAATCTCAAAACGCCCGAAGGGGTTGAAACAGTGTTGCGCCTGATTGATCAGGCGGATGCTTTGATTGAAGGTTATCGCCCTGGCGTGATGGAGCGGCTTGGGCTGGGGCCGGAAATATGTCTGAAACGTAATCCAAAATTGATCTTTGGACGGATGACCGGCTGGGGGCAGACCGGGCCGCTGGCGCATGTGGCCGGGCACGACATCAACTATATTTCCATTGTTGGCGCGCTGCACGCCATCGGCCCGAAAGACGGGCCGCCGGTCGTGCCGCTAAATCTGGTGGGTGATTTCGGCGGCGGCGGGCTGTATCTGGCGATGGGTTTGCTGGCCGGCATCATCGAGGCGCGGGTATCGGGCAAGGGGCAGGTGATTGACTGCGCCATGACCGAAGGCGCAGCGTCGCTGATGACGATGTTTTATGGCCTCAAGGCTATGGGCCGCTGGAAGGAAAGCCGCGAAAGCAACACGATTGATGGCGGTGCGCATTATTATAATGTGTATCAGACGAAAGACGGCAAATATGTTTCCGTCGGCTGTGGCGAGGCGCGCTTTTACGCGCTGATGCTGGAAAAAATCGGCCTGGGCGAGGCTAAGGATTTGCCGCCGCAACTTGACCAGGCGCAATGGCCCGCCATGAAGGAACGCCTGCGCAAAATCTTTCTGACCAAAACCCGCGACGAATGGGCGGCGCTTATGGAAGGCACGGATGCCTGTTTTTCGCCGGTTCTGAATTTTGAAGAAAGCATCAGGCATCCGCATAATGTGGCGCGCAATGCCTTTGTCACTATTGACGGCTTCACCCAGCCCGCACCCGCGCCGCGTTTTGAGCGCACAAAATCTGAAATCCGCATGCCGCCATCGGTGCAGGGTGAAGACACGGACGTGACGCTGCGGGCCTGGGGGTTCTCTGACAGCGAAATCGCCGCCCTGCATAAAGCGGGCGCCGTGAAGCAGGCGTAATACTTACCCCTCGCGCATAAACCAGTCATAGATCTGCCCATGCTCCTCGCTGCTGGGGTAGGTGTGCGACAGATCGGCGATTTCACTGTAAGTGACGTTGGCCCCCATCGCGCCCAGTGCATCGGCGGTGTCGCGCGCGCTTTTTGCGGTAAACATCCAGTCGAGCGCGCCATGCGTGATATGAATGGGCAAGCCCCTGATACGTTCCGCCGGAAAAAATTCCAGCAGCATCGGATGGAACGACGCCGCCACCGGCGCCAGATGCGTGAATGGCCGGTCCGCCTGCATGCCGCTGATATAAGTGAAAGTGCCGCCATCGCTCATCCCGGTCATCAGGATGCGTGTCTCATCCACGCTCCAGCGCGCACGCACATAATTCAGCATGCTGATCAAATTGGGCGTATCGGCATCCGGCCCCTGCAACGCCCAGGTGGCGCCGCGCGAACTCGGGCTTATCAGAATGGCGCCCTGTGTGCGCGCGGTGCGCAGCCAGCTCCACAAAAATTCGCGGCCATGTCCGCTGCCGCCATGCAAGGCGAAAATCACCGGGTGTTTGCAGGCGGCGTCATAGCTTTCGGGCACATACAGCGAAAAGCCGCCGCGCGTGTCGCCGCTGGCGCTTTTACTGTGCATCACGCCGGTATCGGGGTTGCCCGCGCCTTTTTCCAGCCTGTCCAACAGGTCCGCATCCGGACGCGCCCGCACATTCAGAAAAAACCGGCCGATCAGCGGCAGCAATGCGGTTAACGGATACAGCACGTCCTGCGCCTGGGTGGCGTGACGCAGGCCGTAATAGGCTTCCATCAAACCATTTGGCGTGCGCCCTACATTGCGCAGACTTTCATAAGCCTTGCAGACCTGGTCAGCGGCGGTTTCAATCCGGGATTTGACCTGATGCAGATGTTCAGGCCACGGGGCATCCTGCATTGCTGCGATCCCCTCCCGCAGGCCGGCATCACCATGGCCCATCCGCGCCAGCAGTTCTGGCAGATGTGGCGGATGCATATGGCGCGAGATATATGCCAGATCATCCAGCGCTGTGAGCAATGGCGGCAGCGCGGCTGAGAATGCATCAAGCAGTTGTGCGTTCGGATCGTTCATGGAAGTGTATGCCTGTAGGGTATGATTGAAGCCTACTCCAATCACGGGGAAGCGCAAGCCCCGGTCATAGCTGTGGAAGCCGGCTAAAGACAATATCAGCGCCGGGGCATGACAGGATGAGGGCCCATTGCATTTTGTGATCTGAGTGAAACACACCCCCGGTGTCATTACCCGGCTTGTCCGGGTAATCCATCAAGCGCCTTCGCCGGAGGGATGCGGCTGGCAAAGAAGCCGCCCACAAACGCCTGTGTGCGTGGGGCCCATGGATTGCCCGAATAAATCGGGCAATGACCCCGAGTTTGTTGAGATGTTTCAGTCTGATCACAAACTGCTCTATCGCTTCAGGCAATCACGGAAAGACCTGGATCGGACACAAAAAACGGGGCGCGCCTTGCGGTACGCCCCGATTGAACCTCAACTATTCTATTTTCAGATACGGGCCCGGCGCCGCACCAGCTGGCTGCGGCGAACCAGCTCAATGCCGATCATGCCAAAGCCGAACAGCAACCAGGCCGAGGGTTCCGGAACACTGGCTATCTGATCGCAACGCTGCCAGCGATTATTCGACATATCAATCTCATGGCCAATAAACTGCGCGCAACCCTGCGCATTTTGCAGATTAAGCCTGGTCAGACTGCCCGCGCGCGAAACATAGCGCGACCCAATGCCGGAACCCGGCGCATCATAAAGCCGCGTAGTAGCCTGCGGATTAAAATCGGTGAAATCCCACAAGCCAATACCGCCTAGTACGACATTGCTGAGAGAGATAACCTCGTTGGTTCCCTTGAGCGCATCCGTGAAAAATATGGCGCCCAGCTTATCGATCTTGTGTGTCGAGTTAGGGTTGCCATCTCCCAGCATGATGGAAGAGTTGGAAAACTGGTAGTTTTTCGTCTCCCCGACCAGGCGGAAAATCGCCACGGTGTCTTTGGTGCTTTTCAGAATCCAGTCCGTATTGTTTAGGGTAAATTCATTGCCGCCGGCATTGATATTGATGACCGCAAAACCGTCATTATTGGTGTCTATGGCGTCAAGGTCCGTAACGACAACGCCGTTTGCATCCTTGATATTGCGGTTCACGAAAGCGCTGGCAAAATTTGAACCGGAGCCGGTATGTTCGCCCGTTGTATGCGGCAATCCATTAGCCGTGGTAAAAGAAGATTGCGCAAAAACCGTTTCGGCGGTTAATCCCACAATAAAATCGCGGGTGGCGGCCAGATCCACCACCAATTCCGTTGCTTGTGAATTTGTAAACAGAGACACGCCGTTCGATGCGGTCAATGGCGTATTGGTGTTAGGCGCACTGTCATCAAAGTAGGAATTGCTGCTAGACAAAGCCGTACAGTCGGTCGTTGAGGTGCGGCACTGTATGCCGGTTGTTGCATTCACATCAGAGTTCGAGGTCGCAAACTTTGAAAATCTGCCGACAACTGCCACATTACCGCTGTGATCAATGCCCTCGAACAATGGCCGCGCGCCGGGAAGCCGGTCTACCTCACCGGCAGTCTGACCATTGCCGCCGGCATGGTCAATATCATTCCATCTGTTTCCGCCAAGTGTGGCATTGGCACCCGCATTGCCAGCGAAAACGTCAAACAGGCTGGGAACACCGCCTGCGGGCAGGCTGCCCACACGTTGCGGATGCCCGGAACCGGCTTTAGAAAGCACTTCCTGGTCCGCCCCCAGCTCAGTGTTCGACATGCTGAAGGATTCGAACAAACTATCGCGGGAACCAGAGCCCGTCGCAATCACCAGGTAATCGTTAAGAAGTTCCGACCCGGGAATTACAGCCGCCTGCGCCCCCTGTATCCCAACCGAGATAAAGGCAGCGCCGCCTAACAAAGAAAAGGCCAATTTAGATAAGCGCATCTGAATCACCATTCATAAAATATTTTCAGGCCAGCACAATGTGACGTCATTTTACTTATTCAATCCGGGCATATATTTGCCTAGACTGAAAATTAAATCGAAACTCCGTTATATTCGGAGCCAACTTTTTATAGAATCTGTCTTACCCAACGCTGCGAATCTAGCACATTTTCAACAATAAAAAAGTTATTTCATCACTTATCAGGCAATTTTCTAGGAAATTTGCATTGTTTAGGCCATCCGGTTTCATGCCTCAGCGGCCGCTAAAGCAGGCCATTGCCGGGAGGCGGCGCGTTAACCTTAACAAGATCAGCAAAAGGCAAGTATTCAGCCCAATAAGTCCTGGATTAACCTTACGCGTAAACTGCATGTGCGCGGGTTTCAAATGCCTGCACCATGCGCTGAACGGCTTCGGCAAATACCAGTTCGATCAATTTACGGATAATCGGGTTTTCGAACTCGAAATCGATCAAAAAGTCGATTTCACAGCCGCCATCCGGCTGCGGCAGGAAAATCCAGTGATTAATCAAATGCTTGAAAGGCCCGCGCAGATGGGTCACGTCAATTTTGAGGCCCGCGCGGTCAAGCACCACAAGGCTGCGATAGGTACCCCTGAACGCCTTGTAGCCAATGATCAGATCCGCATGCAGAACATGCTTTCCGTCCTGCGTGACCTCGCTTTGGATAATGCGCGCACCGGCGCACCAGGGTAAAAACTCGGCATAAGAAGGAATATCCGCGACCAGATCAAACATCTGGGCGGGCGAAAACGGCACGCTGCGCCGTTGCTCATGCCGTGGCATGCGGCACGCGCCCCAGATGCGCCAGACGGGCTTTGCGCAACCGTTCAAAATCTTCCCCGGCATGGTAGGACGACCGTGTCAGCGGGCTGCTCGAGACCATTAGAAAACCCTTGGCATAGGCGCTTGCCGCCAGGGCCGCAAACTCATCCGGCGTCACAAAACGGTCTATCGGATGGTGCTTGGCGGTTGGCTGCAAATATTGACCGATGGTAAGAAAATCCACATCCGCCGCGCGCAGATCATCCATCACCTGCAACACTTCCTCCCGGCCTTCGCCCAGGCCAACCATGATACCGGATTTGGTGAACATGGCGGGATCAGTTTCCTTGACCTGCTGCAACAGGCGAAGGGAGCTGAAATAGCGCGCGCCCGGACGCACCGAAGGATAAAGCCGCGGCACCGTTTCCAGGTTATGATTATAAACATCCGGGCGGGCGGTAACGACACATTCTACCGCACCTGGCTTGCGCAGGAAATCCGGGGTCAGCACCTCAATGCTTGTGGTGGGATTTTTCTCCCGCACCGCGCCAATCACGGCGGCGAAATGCCCTGCCCCGCCATCCGCCAGATCGTCACGGTCCACGGATGTTATCACCACATGCGCAAGCCCCAGCTTTTGCACCGCCGCCGCCACATTGAACGGCTCAAGCATATCCAGCGGCCCCGGCATGCCGGTGCGCACATTGCAAAAGGCGCAGGCACGGGTGCAGGTGTCGCCCATGATCATCATGGTCGCATGCCCCTTGGCCCAGCATTCGCCGACATTGGGACAGGCCGCTTCTTCACATACGGTAATCAGATTATTGTCACGCATGATGCGTTTGGTGGCGGCATATTCGGGCGAGTTCGGGGCACGCACCCGCAGCCAGTCCGGCTTGCCGCGCCGCACCGGCTGATCCGGCTTGTGCGCCTTTTCCGGGTGGCGGGGTTTATTGTCCATTATGCTGATCATAGACCCTATATATGCGGCAACACAGGATTTGTCGAATGTGCCATTCAAACCTGAACAAACATTTTCACACCTGCCTGCTTGGCCGCTTTTTGCAAATCTGAGTCAAGGGTCGCCAACGGCAGTCCGGATCGCAACGCCAGCTCCCGATAGGATGCGTCCTTAGGCCCCTACTTAAAGTCGCACTGCAAGGCCGCGCCCGCGCCAGCTGAGGCCAGACCGCCGCCGCCAGCGGCCACGCATCTGGTGCCATCCGCAAATTTATGTATGCACATTTGCAGGGCGGAGCCGGAGCCATATGTCACGCATTCCGCCGCCGAGCGGGAAACCGGCCCCTGAGCTTGCGCATGATCGCCAAGCGATAGATAAGTCACCGTCAGAATGACGCCCGATGCCACCATAACCGCTGGCATCAGATATTTTGCATATGTCATGATTTTATTTTCTCCATTTTACACTTCAAACAGGCTAACAGATTTTCACATGACCAGAATGGCTAATTCCGAAGCTTTGGCAGGCAAGGCGCTGGTATTGTTTTCCGGCGGTCAGGACTCCACTGTCTGCCTGGCCTGGGCATTGCAACGCTTTGAAAAAGTGGAAACTATTGGCTTTGACTATGGCCAGCGGCACCGGGTTGAACTGGAATGCCGCCCCCGGATTTTACGCCAGTTACGGGAAAATTTCGCCTGGGCAGGCGGACTGGGTGACGACCATCTGCTTGACCTTGGTGTGCTGGGCGAGATCAGCGCGACCGCGCTGACCCAGGATATGGCGATTGAAATGGCCGGAAATGGCCTGCCCAATACCTTTGTCCCAGGCCGGAATTTGCTGTTTTTAACGCTGGCGGCGGCGGTGGCGTACCGGCGCGGGATCGGTGCGCTGATCGGCGGCATGTGCGAAACCGATTATTCCGGTTATCCGGACTGCCGCAATGATACCATCCAGACGCTGGCGAGCGCCGTTCATCTCGGCATGGACCGTAAATTCGATTTTTTGACGCCCTTGATGTGGCTGGACAAGGCCGCCACCTGGCAGTTGGGCGAAGAGCTGGGCGGCCCGGCCTTCACGGAATTAGTGCGCGAGCATAGCCATAGCTGCTATATGGGCTTGCGTGAACAGCGTTTTGACTGGGGCTATGGCTGCGGCGCATGCCCCGCCTGCCAGTTGCGCGCGAAAGGCCATGCCGCCTGGCAGGGCGTCTAACTGGAAGGAGAATCCCATATGGCTGGACTGGTACAGGGAAAAGTAGCACTGGTGACAGGCGCCGGATCAGGGATCGGGCGCGCTGCGTGTGAGGCATTTGCCCGCGAAGGCGCAAAGGTGCTGGTTACCGATGTCGATGACAAAGGCGGGGCCGAAACCGTCGCCATAATTACGCGCGCGGGTGGCGCCGCTTCTTACTTTCAATGCGATGTCTCGAAGGCGGCCGATGTCGAAGCCTCGGTTGCGGCGGCGGTACAGATCTATGGCAAACTGGATTGCGCCTTCAACAATGCCGGACTGGCCGGAGAGTTCAAACGGCTTGCCGAATCTTCGGAAGAAAATTTTGACCTCAATTACCGGGTCAATCTGAAGGGTGTGTTTCTGGGCATGAAATATCAGATTCTGCAATTTCTGAAACAAGGCACTGGCGGCGCAATTGTCAGCACCGCTTCCATTGCGGGACTGGCCGGTTCCAAACAGGTGGCCGCCTATGGCGCGATGAAGCATGGCGTTGTCGGCCTGACCAAGACCGCCGCGCTGGAATATGCCACCAAAAATATCCGGGTGAATGCGGTCTGCCCCGGCATGATCGAGACGCCCCTGCTGGAGGCGCAACTGGCTGGCAATGAAGGCATGCGCCGCGCCATGATGGCGGCTGAACCGATTGGCCGCTTCGGCGTGCCGATGGAAATCGGCAATACGGTGGTGTGGCTGTGTTCGGATCAGGCGTCATTTGTGACCGGCCATGCCATGCCCGTCGATGGCGGCTTTATGGCCGCCTGATTCAGGTTTCAGATGAGCTACGCCGTAAAGGAAATTTTTTACACGCTTCAGGGCGAAGGGGTGAATGCCGGGCGACCTGCGGTGTTCTGCCGCTTTGCGGGCTGTAATCTGTGGAGCGGGCGCGAGCAGGACCGCGCCGCCGCGCAATGCCGGTTTTGCGACACCGACTTTGTCGGTACGGATGGGCCGGGCGGCGGCAGATTTGACACCGCCCAGGCGCTGGCCCGTGCGGTTACAGACAAATGGCCCGCCGGCCATACGGCCAGACCCTTTGTTGTATGCACGGGCGGCGAGCCCTTATTGCAACTGGATGCAGAACTGACCGGCGCCCTGCATGCGGCGGGCTTTGAAATCGCCATCGAAACCAATGGCACGATTGCCCCGCCGCCGGGCATTGACTGGATTTGTGTCAGCCCGAAATCAACTGTGGCGCTGCAATTGCGTAAAGGCGACGAGTTGAAACTTGTATTCCCTCAGGAAGATGCACCGCCGGAAAAATTTGAACAGTTGGATTTCAGATATTTTCAGTTACAGCCTATGGACGGGCCCGAACGCGAGCGCAATACGCAACTGGCGGCGGCCTATTGCCTGGCACATCCAAAATGGCGGCTCAGCCTGCAAACCCACAAGATCATCGGTATTCCATAATGTATGAAATCAGCAAAAAATTCTGTTTTGATGCCGCGCATTTTATGCCGCATATGCAAGCGGGACATGCCTATCGCCATATGCACGGCCATTCGTTCCATGTTGACATTGCGATCCGGGGAACCCCCCAGCCGCAAACCGGATGGATCATGGATTTTGAAGCGCTGGATGCGGTCATTGCCGAGGTGCGCAGCGAACTGGACCACCATGTGCTGAATGAAATTGAAGGCCTGTCGGCGCCGACGCTGGAAAATATCTGCGCCTGGCTGTGGCGACGGCTGGTTAATACCCTGCCCGGCCTCACGCGCATAACGGTTGCGCGCGAGTCCGTTGGGCAGAGTTGCACACTGACAGCAGCATAGCCCTTTACGCCGCGCGCATTTTTTCCAGAAATGCGTCCACATCGGTTTGCAGTTCATCTCTTTGCCTGGCCAGTCCTTCCGGCGCGCTTTGATCGTTTTCTGATCATATTGATGCACACCCGCAACAAGTGCGGGGTGACACCAAGGTTAGGCGATTCAGTCAGATAAAAAAATGGCCTAGAGCGATTCATTGTTTATCCGAATCGGAAGGGGATTCCCAAATCGTTTGATTTGTGATTCAAGATGCCTGCTGGGGACAGGAGGCCAGCAGGCA
>Ga0209851_1000013_pt1 | contig 93595 bp, 86 predicted proteins | sample GWRWT4_14Oct14_FD_187195 | JGI IMG/M metagenome (GOLD analysis project Ga0209851, IMG submission 187195) | Sand microcosm microbial communities from a hyporheic zone in Columbia River, Washington, USA - GW-RW T4_14-Oct-14 (SPAdes) (version 2) | ecosystem: Engineered > Artificial ecosystem > Sand... | reverse complement strand
GCGCATATTCAAGCGCGTTTCCATAGCGCCAAGCTCGCGAATGGTGACCTCAAGACGCCCGCGAGTTTCGTGCACCAAGGCCAGACTTTTCAACCATCGCACAGCATAACCAAGATAAGGCGTGGCCAATAACCGCGGGCCAATCCGCCGCCGCCGCTGCCAGCGGTTAATCATGGCCATCATGGGGCCTATGACAGGTATGCCGCGAAGCCGCATCTTCAGTGCAAGAACAGCGGAAGCATGATGCGCAGCAGCCATTCCCGCGCCCGCCGGAAGTGAAGGCGCGGCCAGCTTCTCCGGCTGCCGCACTTCAACTTCGATGCGCCGCTCAAGGGCGGCAAAGTCAATGCCGGGGTTGTTGGCCTCTATCATGCCAAAGCCTCTATCATGCAACAGGCCCTGAAACCACATGCAGGCTTGGAACCAGCCTGCATAGCCCATCAAAATGCGGGCCCGAATATCCCGCGACTTCAAATTGCAGCAGATTATCGCACCAGTGATAGCAACCGGTAATATGGTTGTCCTTTTCATGCAGCGCGGCGGTCACAGTATAAAGACCAGGCCCCAGATTCACGGCCATCCGGATGGCGATGCTGACCCGTTCTCCCGCCGCAAAGGAAAGCGGCCGCCCGAGAAAATAGGTGTTGGTTCCGAATATATCCTGACCCAATCTATCGCGGATCATGATGCCCAGCGTCACCGGCTCCAGCGCAGCAGTGGCGGCCAGATCAAAGATGAAATCGGCGGTTTCACCCGACGCAAGAATCTCGCTGCCGGAATTTTGCCCGACGACCCTAGCCCCGTGAATGCGCACTTCGCCGCTGCCATAGCTGTTGCCGGTTTGCTCACGCGCCGTTATGGCGGATATCTCAGATGCGGGCGCTTCCAGTGCCATGGCGTCATCCTCCATATCCGCTATCAGCCGGTAATAATAATTCACCGCCTCGTCCGGCGTTCCGGAAAAAACCACGCCGCCCTGTTCCAGCACCATCACCTGATCGCACAATACCTTGACGGCATTCATATCGTGCGAAACGAACAGAATGGCGCCCCCATCCGCGCGGAACTGCTTGATCCGGCTCATGCATTTCTGCTGAAAATGCGCGTCCCCAACCGCCAGCGCCTCGTCTACAACCAGGCAGGCAGGATTGGCGTGTATCGCAATGGAAAAGGCCAGGCGCATCGTCATCCCGGACGAGTAAGTCCGCACGGGATAGTCTATTGCCTGCCCCAATTCGCTGAAATCAATGATGGCCTGACGCTGCTGCGCCACTTCGTCCGGCGTCATCCCCAGCAGGGCCGCATTGAAAGCAATATTCTCATATCCGGACAGTTCCGGATTGAAGCCGGTGCCCAGCTCAAGCAGGCCCGTGATGCGTCCGGAAAGCCGGATTGCCCCCTGATCGGGCAGTATGACCCCCATAACCAGTTTCAGCAATGTTGACTTCCCGGCCCCGTTCCGCCCGATTATCCCCAGAACCTGCCCGGCTTCGAGAGTGAAATCAACATCACGAATCGCAACCTTGACGTCATGCAGAGGCTGGCGCAGCAGCAATTCCCGCAACCGGTCACTGTGGCGGCGATAGATGCGGTATTGTTTGCTGACATGCTCCACCCGGATCATAGCGCGTCACGAATCTGATGTTCACAATAAGACAGCAGCCGCACCATCACACCCGACGCCGCCGCCCCGCCCGCCAGCATCAGTGCGATATTTCCCAAATCCGGCGCCGCGCCATAGACAAAAATCTGGTGATATTCCCGCACAAACCACCAGGCAGGATTGTAGGTCTGTATCGCCTGCATGAAGTGCGGGACCGAATCAATCGTATATACAATAGGAACCATCCAGAACCACAGCATCGTCACGACGCCGACCATTTCCCTGATATCGCGCAGAAAGACCATCAAAATCGCTCCGAACAGCCCAAGCGCAAAGGCCATGAGCTGCTGGCATAATATCAGAAGCGGCAGCGCCAGGAACCCGGCATGCAACGGCACCGAGAAAGCGAGCGCCAGCAGGCTGAACAGCGCCAGCGTGGCGGCCAATGTTATCGCCTCAACCAGGGGTATATGCAACGCGACCATGCTCAGGCTGAGTGGCACCTTGCTCAATATGCCGCGCTTATCAAAAAACACAGTCGTCAGACGCGAGATTGTGCTCGCAAAGGCGGTCCAGGGCAAAACTCCCGATACCAGATATATGCCATAACCATAAGCGCCCGCATGCGTTTCGGGCAGCCGGGGGCCAATCAGCCCGCCAAAAACAACCACAAAGATGAGAATTTGCAGCAGCGGAGTGATCAGCAGCCAGCCCCTGCCCAATGCAACGCCGGAATAGCGATTCGAAAAATCCTGTTTAACGAAATGCCAGAGCAAAGCCAGATTCATATGCGACGATCTACCCCGATCCCACTATTGCCCAGATGCAGAAAGGGGAATTCCTTGTTTTTTCAGGCCCTGTATGTTTTCCCGGGCCCGGTTTTCCCAGGCCCTATATTCCAAGCCATCCTGGACGCCCAGGCCGTCCACACCGCCTGTGAGAGGGTTGGAGGCACCTCTTCGTACAGCCATCCCCCCGATCTGTCAAAGAACTTGCTTTCTGGGGCATTCGGTCCATATAAGCTGCTTGGTACGCTGCACAGAGTGCAGAATTGACTATGGGTGCCAGAAGTGATTGATAAAGTGTCAAGACTCAGTTTGCTTCTGCCGTGAGAACGCCTGTATTTACGCCCTGGGCCAATCGGGATTAAAAGAAGCGCCATGAAAAGCAAAGAACTCTCAGAACTTGCGCAGGTTCTCGGCAAGTCCCGCTCGGCATTTATCGGCGCGGGCGTTTTCAGCTTTTTTATCAATATGTTGATGCTGGTGTCGCCGCTCTACATGTTGCAGATCTATGACCGGGTTCTGGCCAGCCGCAATGAGACGACATTGTGGGTGCTGACCTTTGTGGCGGTGGCGCTGATAGTCGTTTACGCTGCGCTTGAAACCATGCGCTCGCGCGTGCTGGTGCGCATCAGCGGCCAGATGGACAGCCTGCTGAATGCACGGGTGTTTACGGCCCTGTTCAAATCGGCGGTGCGCGGGCCGGGCGGCGGATCGGGTCAGGCGATACGCGATCTGGACGGTGTCCGGGATTTTTTAAGTGGTCAGGGCCTTTTCGCTTTTTTTGACGCGCCCTGGATGCCCATCTATCTGGGGGCGATATTTCTGATTGATCCCCTGCTTGGCTGGGTGGCGACGGCAGGCGGCATTATCCTGTTTTCGCTGGCCGTTCTTACTGAATTAGCGACACGCGATACGCTGGGTGAAGCCAGCGTCGCAAATATGCGGGCCGGGCATTTTGTCGAAGTCAGTCTGCGCAATGTCGAGGCCATCGAGGCGATGGGCATGGTGCCCGCCATGCTCAAACGCTGGCAGGGGCGCCGCGCCAAGATGCTGCAATTACAGTCTCTGGCCAGTGACCGCGCCGGCGTGATTACGGCCTTGTCAAAGTTTACGCGCGTGGTGCTGCAAATTGCCATTCTGGGCTTTGGCGCCTATCTGGTGATCCATAATCACATTACCGCCGGCCTGATGATCGCCGCTTCCATCATGATGGGACGCGCACTCGCCCCGGTGGAAATCGCGGTAGGCAGCTGGAAACATTTTCTGACCGCACGTTCCTCCTATGAACGGCTGAACGCGTTGCTGAAGGCGGTGCCCGCAAATCAGGACTTCATGCAATTGCCTGCGCCGCGGGGAAATATACAGGTCGAACAGGCCATCGTAGTGCCGCCGGGCGCCACTGTTCCCGCACTCAAAGGCATCGGTTTTTCAGTCGCTGCGGGCGATATTGTCGGCATTATCGGCCCCAGTGCTGCGGGCAAATCCACGCTGGCGCGGCTGCTGGTTGGCGTGTGGCCGCCTTATTCAGGCAAGGTGCGCATTGACGGCGCCGATATCATGACGTGGAACCGCGAACGTCTTGGCCCCTATATCGGCTATCTGCCGCAGGATGTTGAATTGTTCGAAGGCACCATTGCAGAAAATATCGCCCGGTTTGGAGAGGTGGATTCCGAACAGGTCATATTGGCGGCAAGCCGTGCGGGTGTGCATGAACTCATTCTAAAACTGGCGGCAGGATACAATACTCAGATCGGCCCGGGCGGCCAAACCCTGTCGGGTGGTCAACGCCAGCGCATCGGCCTGGCCCGCGCTTTGTATGGCGATCCGGTTTTTATCGTGCTTGATGAGCCGAACTCCAATCTCGATAATGATGGCGAGGCGGCGCTGGCCCGCACGGTGGCCGATTTGAAAGCGCGCAAACGCACGACTTTGGTGATTACGCATCGCCCCAGCCTGCTGGCTTCGGTAGATTATATTATGGTCATGCGAGAAGGCCTGATCGAAAAATTTGGTCCGCGCGATGAAATTCTGGGACAATATCTGCGGCCCGCAGCCGTCCCGAACGCAGCGCCGGAACCAGGATCTGAAAGGGGCGGCGTTGCTGTAGTAAACCCGGCATGAATTTACAAACCCTTGCCACCCGTCTGGGACTTCACCAGGACGGAGAAGATTTTAATCTCAAAACCGTCTTTACAAATCTTATGCAGAAGATACAGGCGCCGTTTGCGCGCACAGATCTGAACGCACAGGAAGTTGGCGGAATGACGGATACCCGCCGGCCGCTGGTCATTGGCGGGATCATCATCCTCGTGACATTTTTTGGATTTGGCATTTGGGCCGCTACCGCGCCGATAGATAGCGCCGCGATCGCCTCCGGCTTTATGACCGTGCAGTCGAACCGGCGCACCATTCAACATCTCGAAGGCGGCATTGTGAAGGAAATTTTCGCCAAGGATGGCATGTCGGTAAAAGCGGGCGATGTTTTGATCCGGCTTGATGAAACCCGCGCCAAGGCGCAGACCGATATCCTGCTGGCTGATCTTGATTCGCAAATCGCCACTGAAGCGCGGCTGCTGGCGGAACGTGACGGCAAGGATAGCCCTGTCTTCCCGGAGGAGCTGTTGCAGCGCCAGACCAGCCCCTCAATTGCAGCAATTATTGCCGGGCAGCGCAATGTGTTCGACACGCGGGTGGCGTCGCTTGCAGGACAGAAGTCCATTCTTGAACAGCGTGTCGGCCAGTTTAATGAACAGATATCCGGATTGCGCGCACTGGTAACGGCCAAAGGCACCCAGGCCCGTCTGATCAATGAAGAATTGAAAGATCTCTCCGGCCTGCTGGAGCGCGGCTATGTCACCAAGACGCGTGTGCTGGCGCTGGAACGCGAAGCGGCCCGCCTGGAAGGGGAGCGCGCCGAACATATTGCCGCGATCGCACGCGCCGAACAGGGTATCGGCGAGGCCAGGCTGCAAAGCTTTCAACTGGAAAAATCCCGGCAGGAAGAAATCGCGCGCGAATTGCGGGATGTGCAGGCCAAAATCGCCGAACTGCGCGAACGCATGATTGCATCCAGTGACATGTTGCGGCGGATTGATATTGTTGCGCCGGTATCGGGGACAGTAATGGATCTGGCGGTGCACACGGCAGGCGGCGTTATTGCGCCTGGTGCTCCGATCATGGATATTGTCCCCCTGAATGACGTGCTGGTCGTCGAAGTGCAAATCAACCCGATCGATATTGACACGATCCGGCCAGGCAGTGAGGTCGCCCTGCGTGTCAGCACGGCCGACGCCCGCAAGACACCGGTGATCACCGGCGTTCTGGATACCATTTCCGCCGACCGGACCGTCGATCAGCGGACCGGCCTCGCTTATTACAAGGGCCGCGTCGTGATCCCGGCGGACCAGCGTGAGCGTCTGGGCACATTGACATTACGCAGCGGCATGCAGGTGGAGGCGCTGATCAACCGGGGCGAACAGACCGCCCTGCAATATGCGCTGAAGCCGTTGACCGAGGCCTTCGCCAAATCCTTCCGCGAAAGATAGAAATGTTGAAGATCGTGCCGTTGAAATTTCGCGCTGTTTCATTGGCGGCCTTGATAGTGCTGACGCTGGCCCCGCCTGCCCATGCGGACCAGTCGCTGGAAGAAGCCCTGGCCGCAGCCTATCGCAGCAACCCGCAATTACAGGCCGAGCGCGCCCGCCAACGCGCCACCGACGAAGGTGTTGCGCGCGCCTTGGGCGGCTTTCGTCCCACCATCGTCGTCAATGGCGAAGCAGGCCGCGCGGTGGATGAGTTCCGTACCCGCAATACATTTTCCGGCGCCACGAATGTCACCGATGTCAATCGCGGCCCCCGCACCTATCAGGCGCAGATGCGCCAGCCGATATATGATGGCGGCCAGGCGCTGTCGGATTACCGGCGCTCAGATGCCCTGGTCGAACAGGGCCGCGCCCGTCTCATCAGCGCCGAACAGGCCGTTTTACAGGAGGCCGCGCGCGCCTATATCGATGTCGCCCGGGATCATCAGGTCGTGCTGTTAACCCGCGACAATGTCGCCTATCTAACCGAATTGCGCGAAGCAATCCGCGCCCGCTTCGCGGTCAAGGACGTAACCAATACAGATGTGGCGCAGGCTGAAGCCCGGCTGTCGCGCGGACTGGCCGACAGCCAGGCCGCCGAGGGCGCGCTGGCCCGGTCACGCTCTGCCTATATGCGTGTCATCGGTGAGGAGCCGGCGCGGGTGCTTGAAATGCCGCCGCCCCCTGCCCGGCTGCCGGAAACGCTGGATGCTGCGCTGGGCGATGTGGAAAATAATCCTGAACTGCGCACCGCGCGTTTTGCCGAAGTGGCCGCCCGCGCCCAGATCGGTGTCGTGCGCAGCGGGCTGCTGCCGGATTTGTCGCTGCGTGGCGCTGTGCGCCGCCAGGACGAGGCCGATCAAAAACATTTTGAGCGCGACACAGCCGAAGTGCTGCTGCAACTTTCGGTTCCTATTTATGAAGGCGGCGTGTCGGCGGCCCAAACCCGCGAGGCCAAGCATACCGCCAGTCAGCGCCTGCTGGAGTCCGAACAGGCGTCCCGCGCCGCAACCGATGCCGTGCGCGCCGCATGGGAAGCCCTGATCAGTTCGCGCGCCCGCATTGCCTCAATCCAGGAAAATGTGACCGCTGCCGAACTTGCCCTTGTCAGCGTTTCCGAGGAAGCAAAGGTTGGCGCACGCACCGTGCTGGACCGGCTAAATGCGCAACAGGAACTGCTTGACGCCAATGTCGCGCTGTTGCGGGCCAGGCGTGACGAATTTATCGCCAGCAATGAACTGCTTGCCGCGATTGGCCGCATGACTGCGGAAAATCTGGGTCTGCAAGTTGAGAAATATGATCCGGTTGCCAATTACGCAGCAACACGGGGCCGCTGGTTCGGCACCGGTATCGAACCCATCGAAAATCCGCCCGCCAAGCCATAAATAGCCCTGATTCCGGCATCGGCGCTATGCTATACTGCCGCCATGTCCTCGATCACCCATGAACCGATGAGCGGCCTGGAAATGACGGCTTTTGTGCCGCACCGTCCCGCGCGCCCGGACAAATCCGAAGGCGGCGTCCGTTTCAAACTGGTGTCGGAGTTTCAGCCCGCGGGCGATCAGCCGCAGGCGATTGCGGCGCTGGTGGCGGGCGTAAATCAGGGCGAACATGATCAGGTGCTGCTGGGCGTCACCGGATCGGGCAAGACCTTTACCGTGGCCAAGGTGATCGAGGCGGTGCAGCGCCCGGCGCTGATCCTGGCGCCCAACAAGACGCTGGCTGCACAGCTCTATGGCGAATTCAAAAGCTTTTTCCCCGACAATGCGGTGGAATATTTCGTTTCCTATTATGATTATTATCAGCCGGAAGCCTATGTGCCGCGCACCGACACCTATATCGAGAAAGAATCGTCGGTCAACGAACAGATCGACCGGATGCGCCATTCCGCCACCCGCGCGCTGCTGGAACGCGACGATGTGATCATCGTCGCCAGTGTGTCGTGCATATACGGCATTGGATCGGTCGAAACCTATGCGGGCATGACAGTTTCGGTAAAAGTGGGCGACCGCATCGAGCGCAACCAGTTGTTGCGCGATCTGGTGGCGCTGCAATATCGCCGCAATGACGCGGCGTTTCAGCGCGGCACATTCCGGGTGCGCGGCGATGTGGTGGAACTGCACCCCGTGCATTTGGAAGATCGCGCCTGGCGGATTTCGTTTTTTGGCGACGAGATCGAGGCGATTACTGAATTTGATCCGCTGACCGGCGCCAAAACCGGCGAACTGGATCGTTTCAAGGCCTATCCCAACAGCCATTATGTAACGCCGCGCCCCGCGCTCAGCCAGGCGCTGGAACGCATCAAGGAAGAATTGCAGCACACGCTGGCGCGATTCAACGCCGAGGGCAAGCTGCTGGAGGCGCAGCGCATCGAGCAGCGCACCAATTTCGATCTGGAAATGATTGCCGCCACCGGGTCCTGCGCCGGGATCGAAAATTATTCGCGCTTTCTGACCGGGCGCAATCCGGGCGAGCCGCCGCCGACGCTGTTTGAATATCTGCCGGAAAACGCGCTGCTGTTCACCGATGAAAGCCATGTCAGCGTGCCGCAGCTGGGCGGCATGTACCGGGGCGACTATAAACGCAAGGCGACGCTCGCGGAATATGGCTTCCGGCTGCCATCCTGCGTTGATAACCGGCCGCTGAAATTCGAGGAATGGGACGCGATGCGCCCGCAGACCGTCTATGTGTCGGCGACGCCCGGCCCGCGCGAGCTGGAGCGCACCCAGGGCGTGTTTGTCGAACAGGTCATACGCCCGACCGGCCTGATCGACCCGGTGTGCGAAATCCGCCCGGTCAAAACCCAGGTCGATGATCTGGTCGCCGAATGCAAACTGGCGGCCGCCAAGGCCGAGCGCGTGCTGGTGACCACGCTGACCAAGCGCATGTCCGAAGATCTAACCGAATATATGCATGAACAGGGTATCCGCGTGCGCTATATGCATTCCGACATCGAAACGCTGGAGCGCATCGAAATCATCCGCGACCTGCGGCTGGGCGCATTCGACGTGCTGATCGGCATCAATCTTCTGCGCGAGGGGCTGGACATTCCCGAATGCGCGCTGGTGGCGATTCTGGATGCCGACAAGGAAGGCTTTCTGCGTTCGGAAACCTCGCTGATTCAAACGATAGGCCGCGCGGCGCGCAATGTGGATGGCCGGGTTATTCTGTATGCAGATAAAATTACCGGCAGCCTGGAGCGCGCTCTGGGCGAAACCGAACGCCGCCGCCGCAAGCAGCAGGCCTATAATGCCGAACATGGCATTACGCCCGAAAGCATCCGCAAGAATATCGGCGATATACTGGCGAGCGTCTATGAACGCGACCATTTCAATGTGGCCACCGGCGCCGATGATGTGGCGCATCTGATCGGCGGCAATCTGAAGGCGCATCTGGCGGAACTGGAACGCCAGATGCGCGCCGCCGCAGGCGATCTGGAATTTGAAGAGGCGGCCAGATTACGCGACGAAATTCACCGCCTGCGCGCAGTCGAACTGGCCGTCGCCGACGATCCGCTGGCCCGGCAGTCCGACATTGACGGTGCGGTGAATGAGGCCGCACACCCCCGCGCCAAATCCCGCTCCACCGGCGGCAAGCCGGGAACACGCAAATCGAAATATAAAAGGGGTTAGGGGCAGCGTGCGCTTGATACGGCGCATTCTATCGGGCCGCCGGTATAGCGTTGTGTCAATCCCGGCGGAATAAGGCCGCCAGTTCCACTTCGGCGGACCAGCGAAACTGATCGACGGGCGCGACCCAGCACAATTTAAATCCTGCATCCACCAATATTCTTGCGTCCCGCGCAAAACTGGCGGGCGCGCAGGATATGGCGATTACAGTGCCAACCTTGCTGGCTGCGATCTGTCCGGCCTGCGCCCGCGCGCCGGCTTTGGGCGGATCAAAAATAACTGCGCTATAGGGGGCCAGTTCATCAGGGGACAATGGGCCGCGTTGCAGATCGCGATGGCTTGCTTCAACCTGTTTGAGGCCTTGGCGCCTGTTTGCAGCCTCGCGGATGGCGTTGGTCATGGCGCGGTCGCCTTCAACGGCATGGACGCGCGCATATGGCGCCACCGGAAAGGTGAAGGTGCCGCATCCGGCAAACAGATCCAGAATGCGCGTCCCCCTGGCGCGCAGCATTTTTTCGCCCAGCGCTTCCAGAACAAGTGCTGTCAGCGCCGCCTCGCCTTCAATGCTGGCCTGCAAAAACGCACCAGGCGGCGGGCAAACCAGCGTACCCCCCAAAATGATTTGCGGCTTGCGCCGTTCCAGCAGGATCACGCCGTTCCAGCTCAGACGCGCCAGATCAAGCCTGTCTGCGCTGGCCGCCAGCAGTGTGCGCAGACGCAGATTTGGTTCGGATTTTTTGCCCGAGCCTATCTGCACATCCACATCCAGGCCCGTTTCGGTCCAGGTCACCAGAAGCCGGGCGGATTGGCCCGCGCGCAACACTGGCGCCAGCAGCTGCGTCAGCCCCGGCAGGGCCTGCATGATTCGTTTATCCAGCACGGTACATTCTGAAACCGGGACCAGACGCTTGCTCATCCGCGCGAGAAATCCGATCTGAATGCCGTCCGTTCCATGTTCCGCCGTGAAGGCCGCGCGGCGGCGCGATGCAGGCGGCATGGTCAGAGTTGGCCGCACCACGGTGTCATGCAGGCCGCGATGCGCCAGTGCGTCAACTATCTGCTGACGCTTCCAATCCGCAACGAAGGGGCCAGACAGATGTTGCAGGGCGCAGCCGCCGCATTGCGTGAAATGACGGCAGGGCGCCGTAACGCGCGCCGCGCCGGGATGCAATATTTGCACAATAGCAGCGCGATCCTGCCCGCCCGCATCCAGTTCTATCCGAAGCCGGTCACCCGGCGCGGCAAAAGCCACGAAAATTCTGCGCTCGCCCGCCTGCGTCACACCGTCGCCGGAATGGCCAAGCTGGGTGACTTCGGCTTCAATGAGATTGCCGGGAGATTGCGCCACTATGCCCGCAATATTTCTACACGCGGAATATCGGCGCCAAGCAGAGCCAGAACATTGGCGGCAATATGCGCGGCGTCGAGCCCGGCATCGGCATACATTTTTTCAGGCGTATCCTGATCCTGAAAACGGTCCGGCAAACATAGGGGGCGGACTGTCAGGCCTTTGTCCAGCAGCCCGGCCGTGGCGAGATAATGCAGAACCTGCGCCGCAAATCCGCCTATGGCGCCTTCTTCCACGGTAATCAGAATTTCATGTTCACGCGCCAGAAGGCTGATCAGGGCAGTGTCCAGCGGTTTTGCAAAACGCGCATCGGCAATACTGATCTGATGCCCATAAGTTTCCAATGTCCGCGCCGCCTCGCATATCTCTGACAAACGCGCGCCGAAATTAAGGATTGCAACCCGTTTTCCCTCGCGGATCATACGTCCCTTGCCAATGGCCAGGGGAATGCCGGCGTCCGGCAACGCCACGCCGGCGCCTTCACCGCGCGGAAAGCGGAACGCGCTTGGCCGGTCATCAATAGTCACAGAGGTCGCCACCATATGCATCAATTCGGCTTCGTCGGCAGCCGCCATCACGACAAAATTCGGCAGACTGCTCAGATACCCAATATCGAATGATCCTGCATGGGTGGGCCCGTCGGCCCCCACCAGACCCGCACGGTCAATGGCGAAACGCACCGGCAAACACTGGATCGCCACATCATGCACAACCTGATCATAGGCGCGTTGCAGGAAAGTGGAATAGATCGCCACAAACGGTTTATAGCCCTCGCAGGAAAGGCCCGCGGCAAAGGTCACGCCATGCTGCTCGGCAATGCCTACATCAAAACAGCGATCAGGAAAGGCTTTCGCAAACAGATCAAGCCCTGTGCCCGACGGCATGGCCGCCGTGATGGCGACAATTTTTTCGTCTTTCTGCGCCTGGGCAATCAGGCTTTGGGCAAACACTTTGGTATATTGCGGCGCATTGGGCACGGACTTGTTTTGCGCGCCTGTAACCACGTCAAATTTGTTGACGCCGTGATATTTATCCTCGGCGGCCTCGGCGGGCGGATAGCCCTTGCCTTTTTTCGTGACCACATGCAACAGGATCGGCCCCTGTTTGGCCTTGCGCACATTTTCCAGAACCGGAATCAGATGGTCAAGATTATGCCCGTCAATCGGCCCTACATAGTAAAATCCCATTTCTTCAAACAGCGTGCCGCCGGTAGCCATGCCGCGGGTAAATTCTTCCGCCTTGCGCGCGGTGCGTTCCAGCCGTTCGGAAATTTTATGCGCAATTTCCTTGGCGGTATGGCGCAGATTCAGATAATTCTGCCCGGACAGGCGTTTTGCGAGATAGGCGCTCATCGCGCCCACCGGCGGCGCAATGGACATATCATTGTCATTCAGGATAACGATCAGCCTTGTGTGGCGCGATCCGGCATTGTTCATGGCCTCATAGGCCATGCCCGCACTCATCGCGCCATCACCAATGACAGCCACCACATGATTGGTTTCGCCGCGCAGATCGCGCGCCACCGCCATGCCAAGTGCTGCGGAAATCGAGGTGGAGGAATGCGCCGCGCCAAAAGCGTCATATTCACTTTCGGCGCGTTTGGTGAATCCGGACAGTCCACCGCCCTGACGCAGGGTGCGAATACGCGCGCGCCGCCCGGTAAGAATTTTATGAGGATAGGTCTGATGTCCGACATCCCACAATATCTTATCCTTTGGCGCATCAAACACATAATGCAGGGCCAGGGTCAGTTCCACCACACCCAGCCCTGCCCCCAGATGCCCGCCCGTAACCGATACGGCATCAATGGTTTCAGCGCGCAATTCATCCGCCAACTGACGAAGTTGATCCGGTTTGAATTGCTTAAGGTCCGCAGGGATGCGCACCAGATCGAGCAGCGGTGTCTTGCTCACGATTTTGCTCATTTCCTAATTTGTCAGGCGCGCCGGTCGATCGCAAAACGCGCCGCCGCGCGCAAAAGATCTGCCTTTTCATCAAATAAATCAAGATGCTTAACGGCTTGATCCGACAGGAATTTCGCCTGCACCCTGGCGCGATCCAGCCCCAGAAGGGCAACCAGCGTCGATTTGCCCGCAGTCAGGTCCTTACCCGCCGATTTCCCCAATATTTCGGGATTACCCTCAATATCCAAAAGGTCATCCGTGATCTGAAAAGCCAGCCCGAGATCATGGGCATAGCCGTGCAGGGCCTGGCGTTGCTGGGGCGAGGCCTTTCCCAAAATCGCACCGGCCTCGCAAGAAAATGCAATCAGCGCCCCGGTTTTGAGCTGCTGCAAGCGGGTGATCGCGCCAACCGTCAGGGTCTGATTTTCAGATTCCAGATCCAGCATCTGCCCCCCCGCCATACCAAGCGGGCCGGACGCCACTGCCAGGCAGCGCACAAGTTCACACCGTATATTCGGATCTTCGTGCGTGCCGTGATTGCTCAGAATTTCAAATGCCAGGCTTAACAGCGCATCGCCCGCCAGCACCGCCGTTGCCTCATCAAATTGCCGGTGCGTGGAGGGCTTGCCGCGGCGCAGATCATCATCATCCATGCAGGGCAGATCATCATGCGCCAGGGAATAGCAGTGTACGCATTCCACCGCCGCCGCCACACGCGCGGCGCAATTTTCACTGACGCCAAACAATCTGGCGCTGTTCAGAACAAGAAAGGGGCGAAGGCGTTTGCCGCCGCCCATAACCGCATAACGCATGGCTTCGAACAGACGGGTTTCACCGTTGCGCGGCTTCGGCAATAACACATCAAGCGCGCGTTCCGTTATGCCTGCCGCATCCGCCAGCGCAGGGGTAAATTGCATCATGGGTTCAATCCGTTGACTTGCAAATTATCCGGCGCCATTTTCGGGCACAGCGGATATGACGCCATCGCCCGATACGACAATTTTTTCCACCTTCGCCTGGGCGTCTTTCAGTTTGGCGTCGCAATGCGCTTTGAGCTGGCTGCCGCGTTCGTAAATGCTGATGGATTCTTCCAGATCAACCTGCCCGCTTTCAAGGCGCGCCACGATGGATTCAAGTTCACGCAAGGCCGCCTCGAAACTCAGGCTGCCGGCCGGTTCCGGTGAAGGTGATTTCTTCTTTTCCGTCATGTGCCTATCCGTTCATCAAGGTCTTTACATGCGCCTGAACACTGGCCGCCAATGCCGCCAGATCATAGCCGCCTTCCAGCGCCGATACCACCCTGCCCGCGCAACGCCTGTCCGCAATGGCCATAATCTGCTGGGTGGCCCAGGCAAAATCCTCTTCTTCAAGCCATAAATTCGCCAGCGGATCCTGCATATGCGCGTCAAATCCTGCGGAAATGAGAATCAGATCAGGCGCGAACGCATCCATCGCAGGTAAAACAGTTCCGGTCATGGCGGATTTGAAGGCATCACTGCCCGCGCCTGCCTGAAGTGCTGCATTGACCACATTACCGGCCACGCCGGTTTCATGTATCGCCCCGGTACCGGGATAAAATGGCGCCTGATGCGTGGAGGCGTAAAACAGTTCCGGATCGTTCTGAAAAATTTCCTGGGTGCCATTGCCGTGATGGACATCGAAATCGATAACCGCCAGGCGTTTGCAGTTCCACTGCTGACGTGCCCATAAGGTGCCCACGGCCACATTGTTAAACAGGCAAAATCCCATGGCCCGGCGGCTTTCGGCATGATGCCCCGGCGGACGCACGGCGCAGAATGCATTCTGCACCATGCCCTGCATGACCATATCGACCGCGCGGACAACTGCGCCCGCTGCATACAGAGCCGCAGCGCCACTGCCCGGTGACATGGGCGTATCCCCGTCAATATAGCTAAATCCCTGTTGCGGCGCATGGGCCAGCAAGGCCGCTGCAAAACCGCCTGGATGCGCAAGCGCAATCTGCTGCAAGGACGCCTGCGGCGCCTGCTCGCGCACAAGCCTCTCGAAACCGGGCGCGGCCAGCGCCGCAAGCACCGCACGCAGACGATCCGGAGATTCAGGATGTCCCGGGGGCATGACATGTTCAAGACAGGCCGGATGGGTAATCAGCGCGGTTGTCATGGTTCAACCCTTTACCTGCTGACCGTAGGTTTTGAATTTTTCCAGAACGCGCGTCATTTCATCCGTCCCAAGAAGGTTTGGCGGGCCAATTTGCAGAGCCGCAACATATTGCGCGGCCAGCGTTTCAATTTCCTGCGCCATTGTCAGCGCCTTTGCGGGTGTTGCGCCCAGCGCAATCTGGCCGTGATTGGCCAACAGGCAGGCGTGACGCCCTTCCAATGCCGCCAATGCGTTCTGCGCCAGCTCCTGTGTCCCAAAGGTCGCATAGGGCGCACAACGGATATTTTCGCCGCCTGCAACAGCAACCATATAATGAAATGCCGGAATTTCCCGATGCACACAGGCCAGCGCCGTGGCATGCAGCGAATGGGTATGCACAATGGCGCCAACTTCCTTGCGCGCAAAATAAATCGCCACATGAAAATGCCATTCGCTGGACGGCAGCAGCGAACCGGCCAGCACCCTGCCCTGATTATCCAGCGCCACAATATGTGCTGGTTTCAAATCAGCATAGGGTATGCCGGTCGGGGTTATCAGAACATGGCCCGCGCTGTTGCGCGCCGACACATTGCCTGATTTTCCCGGGCTCAGGCCGCTCAGGCTCATGGCGTTGGCGGCGGCGATAATTTCCTTGCGCAGATCCGTATCACTCATGGCGCGCGTTCCGGAAACAGTTTCAGCATGGCGGCGTTTGACGCCGCGCACACACCACGCTCTGTGATCAGTGCACTGACGAGCCGCGCCGGGGTCACATCAAAGGCAAAATTTCCAGCCGCACTTCCCGGCGCGGAAATCTGCACCTCGCACAGGGCGCCCGTAGCGGTACGGCCTGTAATATGGGTGAGTTCTTCGGGCGCGCGTTCTTCGATCAGGATGGAGGCCACCCCATCGTCAATGGTCCAGTCAATGGTGGTCGAGGGCAGCGCCACATAAAACGGCACGCCATTATCATGCGCCGCCAGCGCCTTCAGATAGGTGCCGATCTTGTTGCAGACATCACCCTGCGCCGTGGTGCGGTCGGTGCCGGTAATGCACATATCGACGCGGCCATGCTGCATCAGATGCCCGCCTGCATTATCAGCGATGATAGTGTGCGGCACGCCATGTTTGCCCAGCTCCCACGCAGTCAGCGCCGCACCCTGATTACGCGGGCGGGTTTCATCAACCCATACATGCAATTTTATCCCCGCATCATGCGCCATATATATAGGTGCAAGTGCAGTACCCCAATCCACCGTTGCCAGCCATCCGGCATTGCAGTGGGTGAGAATATTCACTTCCCGCAGCGGGTTTTTACGCGCCACATCTTCAATCAGCTTCAGCCCATGAACGCCGATCTTTTCACATATGGCCACATCATCATCACAAATTTTAGCCGCCGCCGCATAGGCCGCCGCAACACGCCCGGCAGGCGCCACGGGCAACAGGGCCGCGCGCATTTCATCCAGCGCCCAGCGCAGATTTACGGCCGTGGGCCGTGCAGCCAGCAAAAATTCATAGGCTGCCTGCAATGCGCGATCCGATGCATCTTCGCGCATGGCAAAGCACAGGCCATATGCCGCCGTGGCCCCGATCAGCGGCGCACCGCGCACCATCATGGCCTTGATCGCATGCGACGCCTGCGCCGCGGATGCAAGCCGTGCCGTGACAAACTCATGCGGCAATCTGGTTTGATCAATAATACCAACAGACCAGCCATCCGGTTGCAGCCAGATAGAACGCCATGCCTTGCCGTCAATCTTCATAATAATCAGTGACCTGAATAAGTTGCAAGCGCCAGCACTTCCTTGCCCAGCGCCTCCAGCCGTTTGCGGCCGCCCAGATCCGGTAAATCCACCACGAAGCTGCACGCCACAACCCGAGCGCCCTGACGCTCGATCAGTTTAATCGCGGCCTCTGCAGTGCCGCCGGTCGCGATCAGGTCATCAATCAGCAGAACCGTATCCCCGGGCTTAACCGCATCAATGTGAATTTCCAGCCGGTCCGTGCCGTATTCCAGTTCATAATCCTCGCCGATGGTTTTATAGGGCAGCTTTCCCGGTTTGCGCACCGGCACAAATCCGCATGACAATTGATGCGCCACCGCGCCGCCCAGAATGAAGCCGCGCGCCTCAATGCCCGCAACCTTGTCGATGCGCACGCCTGCATGAAACTGCACCAGCCCGTCCACCGCTTTGCGAAAGCCAACCGGATCGCCCAACAGTGTGGTGATATCGCGAAACATTATGCCGGGTTTTGGATAATCAGGAATGGTGCGAATATATTTTTCAATCATTATGATGTTCCCTTCAAAACACGCCCGGCAACCGCATCCAGCATCGCCATAAGTTTCGCATCGCGTTTTTCGGGGGCGGTAATCAGCGCCGTATCCAGCGCCCGGTCGCAGCCATGCGGACAATGCGCGCCATGTTCCGCGCCACCCGCAATCTGCCCTACAATCTGCTTCACCAGATCGCCCGCATGGGCGGCATTGCGGCCCAGAACCGCAATCACCGAGGCGACATCCACATCGTCATGGTGCGGGTGCCAGCAATCATAATCGGTAACCATCGCGACGGTCGCAAAACAGATTTCCGCCTCGCGCGCCAGTTTTGCCTCCGGCATATTGGTCATGCCAATGACATCGCACCCCCAGGCGCGATACATGTTCGACTCCGCCAGCGACGAAAATTGCGGCCCCTCCATCGCCAGATAGGTGCCACCCCGCGCATAGGGTATGCCAATGGCGCCAGCGCCCTTTTCAATCATGTCGCCCAGCCGCGCGCATACCGGCTTTGCCATCGACACATGCGCGACCAGCCCATTGCCAAAAAAACTTTTCTCACGCGCAATGGTGCGGTCGATGAACTGATCCACAATGACGAATGTGCCAGGCGCCAGCGCCTCGCGGAACGATCCGCAGGCGGAAACCGACAGAATATCGGTGACGCCGCAACGTTTCAGCGCGTCAATATTGGCCCGGTAATTAATGCCGGAAGGCGACAGCGCATGACCCCGCCCGTGGCGCGGCAAAAACACCACATCAACGCCCTGCAACCGCCCGAACAGCAGCGCATCCGAGGCTTGCCCCCACGGGCTTTCCACCCGCCGCCATTCGGCCTGTTTCAGCCCGTCAATATCATAAACACCGCTACCGCCGATAACGCCCAGTTTCATGAATTACTTCCTTTTGCGCCAAAGCCGTCAAATAGTACCCTTGTTACCCGTCTTTGGCCTATTATGGCAAGCTTGGGCCGGAGAATCGACGGGGACGCCGGGGAGATGCACTTTTTCGGCAAATTGGCATATGACGATAGTAATTAAACATTGACCCGTTAACCTGCTCAGGCTGAAAAATGACCCCTAACTTTCAAGTGTTGATGCGCCATGTTCTGGAATGCGCCGCGCAAGGCGAGGTCCGCATGAGCGAAGTTGTCGAAAAAATCGCGGATAAACTTAACCTCTCTCAAACTGATCGGGAAGAGTTGCTGCCAAGCGGAAGACAAACCCGTTTCGCCAACAGAGTGCACTGGGCAAAAGGCTATCTAAAGCAGGCAGATCTGGTGCAGGCAACCAAGCGTGGGCATTTCATCATTACAGAGCGCGGAAAGGCGGCATTGGCTCAGAACGCGGAAATTGACAGGGCCTATCTGGAACAGTTTGACGAGTTCAAGGCATTCCAGACGCGCACCCGTGAAAACGCCGGTAATGGCGCATTGCCTGCCTCCGATATTATTCCCGATGCAATAAGCCAGGCTACGCCCGACGAAGTGCTGCGCAACGCACATAAAACAATTAATGCCGCTCTTGCCGCGGAGTTACTGGATCGCGTTCGTAACGCATCACCTGTATTTTTCGAGCGGCTGATTGTTGATTTACTTTTGGCGATGGGATATGGCGGCACATCGGAAGAAGCGGGACGCGCATTGGGAAAGAGCGGCGATGATGGAGTGGACGGCGTAATCGATCAGGACCACGCTTGGCGTGGATCAAATTTACATTCAGGCTAAGCGATATGCAAAAGACAATAGCATTGGAAGCGGCGCCATTCGTGATTTCTTTGGCGCTCTGAGCCTAAAGAAAGTCCAAAAGGGCATTTTTGTCACCACTTCATCCTTCAGCTCAGCCGCTGATCAGTCAGCAAAAGATTTGCGTATTGTGCTGATTAACGGCGATCAACTTGCGCAATTAATGATCCGCTATAATATTGGCTGCCGGGACGAGGAGATTCTGCATCTCAAAAAAGTGGATGAAGATTTTTTTGAGTAAGAGATAAACAAAACAAATGCTCACCCCCTTCCTCCGCCAGCCCAGCCTGCCCGTCATCGCGCTGTTATCTGCCGCTTTGTTTGGCCTTGCCACGCCGTTTTCCAAGCTGCTGCTGGGCGCGGTTGAGCCGTGGCTGCTGGCCGGGTTGCTGTATCTGGGCGCGGGGCTGGGGCTTGGCGCGATCAGCCTCTTGCAACGCATGGGCGGGCAGCGCCCGCGTGAAACGCCGCTGGCGCGCGGCGATTTGCTGTGGCTGTCGGCGGCCATTCTGTTTGGCGGCGTCATCGCGCCGGTGCTGCTGATGCTGGGGCTCAATCTGACTTCCGCCTCAGCCGGTTCGTTATTGCTAAACCTGGAAGTCATCGCCACCATCGGCGTTGCCGCGCTGATCTTCCGTGAACATGTCAGTATGCGGCTGCTGCTCGGCACGGCGTTTATTCTGGCGGGCGCGGTGGCGCTGTCCTGGCGGGGCGGCGGCTTCGCGCTCGATACGGGCAGTCTGCTGATTACCGGCGCCTGTCTGGCCTGGGGGCTGGATAATAATATGACCCGCAAGGTTTCCGGCGCAGACCCGATACAGATCACCATGTTGCGCGGCCTGGTGGCGGGCGGGGTTAATGTCACCATTGGCCTGATGATGGGGGCGGCGATGCCGGGCGCGGCGGTGCTTGGCGGCGCGATGCTGACCGGGCTGCTTGGATACGGGATCAGCCTGGTGCTGTTCGTCGTGGCGCTGCGGCATCTGGGCGCGGCGCGCACCGGGGCGTATTTTTCCACAGCCCCCTTTATGGGCGCGTTCGCCTCCATTCTGTTGCTGGGCGATCCGGTAACGGCGCAATTACTGACAGCGGGCGCCTTGATGGCTGTAGGCGTGTGGCTGAATATGAGCGAGCAGCATCAGCATCCCCACAGCCACGAAGTGCTGACGCACAGCCACTGGCACCGGCATGACGCGCATCATCAGCATACGGATATGCCGGAGCATCCGCCGGGCGAACCGCATGGCCATGTCCACCGGCACGAACCGCAGACCCACGCCCATGCCCATTGGCCCGATCTGCATCACCGGCACGGGCATTAGCATGGGCTTGGGGGGCCGGAAAACGGCCTGATCCAGTTTCTAGATTATTATTGCGGCACGCTGCGCTATTACGCCGTGACCTGTTCGTAAGAAAATTGCGGAATGCCGGCGCGTATGGAGGCATGTTCGACTGTAATCGCACACACATCACCCGCTGCATCAAGATCAAGCAGGGTATTCTCGTCCAAATCGCGCGTTTCTGCTACGGGCGCATCACGAAATTCGATATGAAGTGTGTCAGTATCAGAAAAATAGCGAATTCTCATGGCTGAAAACTCCGATCAAAAAATGCGTTATGAACCGTTTGCCCATCCTGCAATAGCACCACACGAAGATACCGGCCACCCATTTCAGGCACCTGAACCCAGCGCTGGAAACGGCCATCCGCCTGCACATGTTCCCGCAAAGGAGAGGTGATCGCAAGCTCAATCCACTCATCACGAATCATCGCCCGATCGGGACGAACACGCGTGGCAAGAAAGTAATGGGTAAATTTCACAACCGGACTCTAGCTAAATCGTCATGGACGTCAATGGGTACTGGTAAACTCTCACCGGCACGGGCATGGGGGGCGCAAATACGCCGCCGCATAAGCCCCACTTGCAGCATCCGGCAAAGCAGGATAGGCAGGATATATGCCAACAAAGCATAGCGATGCGGAAATAAAAGAACTGGCCGGGCGCGTGATCACCGGGGACCGGCGTGCACTTGCGCGCGCCATCACGCTGATCGAATCGCTGCGTCCCGCCGACCGGCCGAAGGCGGGGGCCTTGTTGCGCACCCTGCTGCCCGCCACCGGCAAGGCGATCCGGCTCGGTTTTTCCGGCGCGCCAGGGGTGGGCAAATCCAGCTTCATTGAAACCTTCGGCACCTTCCTGACCAAACGCGGGCTGAAGGTCGCCGTGCTGGCAGTTGACCCTTCGTCCACACGCTCGGGCGGCTCGATACTGGGTGACAAGACCCGCATGGAATTGCTGTCGCGCGACCCGAACGCCTTTATCCGCCCCAGCCCGTCAAGCGGCGCATTGGGCGGCGTGGCGCGGCGCACCCGCGAGGCGATGCTGGCGGCGGACGCGGCCGGCTATGATGTGGTGATTATCGAGACCGTCGGCGTCGGTCAGTCGGAAACCCAGGTCTGCGATATGGTGGACATGTTTGTGCTGCTGCTGTCGCCTGGCGGCGGCGATGAATTACAGGGCATCAAGCGCGGCATTATGGAACTGGCCGATATGGTGATCGTCAACAAGGCGGATGGCGAATTTCTGAAAGCCGCCGGACGCGCAGCGGCGGAACATCAGGCAGCGCTGCATCTGATGCGGCCGAAGACCCTGAACTGGCAGGTGCCGGTGCTGCAAAGCTCGGCATTGACCGGTGCGGGCATGGATGAAATCTGGAACGCCATCACCGCCTATCGCGCTGCGCTTGGCAAGACTGGCGAACTGGACGAACGCCGCGCCGCACAGGCGCGCGCCTGGATGTGGACAGAGGTGCATGACGGGCTGCGCGACATGCTGCACCAGGATCCGGCAGCGTCACGCCTTGCCGCAAAACTGGAAGAACAGGTGCTGGCGGGAAAACTTCCCGCCAGCGAGGCTGCGCAACAGATACTGGAACTGTTTCGCAGCAAAAATTAGCGCGGCGAATTTGATCAGCTGACTTCCAGCCCGCGCATGGCGCCTTCATCGCGCCACTGCTGCATGATTCTGAAAAAGTCTTCTGAACTGCCGCCATATTGTCCGTTCTGGCCGCTGCGCTCGCCGGGCTTGCCTTCATTATTGTAATAGCCGGGCGTGCATTCCGCATAAAAGCGCAGACCCAGTTTCGCCTTGCGGATGATCACCTGCACCCATTCGTTTTCGGCCTCCTCGGATGCCTCAAGCACGGTGGCGTTGCTGTCTTTCATCTTGTTGACGATATAGGAAATATGCTTGGCGTTTTCGTCCAGCGCATGCGGGAAATTGGCCGTAAAGCCGGATTGCATGGTGCCCATGATGAAGCAATTGGGGAAACCGCGCGTGTGCATACCATGCAGCGTAGAGACGCCCTTGGCCCATTTGCCGCTCAGCGTCTGTCCGCCACGGCCAATCAGATCATAGCCCGAACGGCGGGTATATTCCGTACCCACTTCAAACCCGGTGGCGAAGATCAGGCAGTCAACTTCATATTCCTTGCCATCAAACACCACGCCTTTTTCGGTCACGCGGTCAACGCCACGTCCTTTTGTATCGACCAGTGTCACATTGGGACGGTTGAAGGTTGGCAGATAATCATCATGGAAACATGGGCGCTTGCAGAATTGCCGGTAATAGGGCTTGAGCGCCTCTGCCGTCGCCTTGTCCTTGACGATCGAGTCCACCCGGGCGCGGACGCCTTCCATTTTTTCATAATCCAGCAGTTCGGTGAAGGCCAGCATTTCAGAACGTGAAGCACCCGCACCCTTGCCCGCCTTTACCTTGACCAGCAGATTGCGGATGATTTCGGTCCAGCCGTCATTCACCAGATCTTTTTCGGCATAACCGCCGGTGACCAGAATATTGAAATTTTCCAGACGCTCTTTTTGCCAGCCGGGTTTCAGGCCTTTTACCCATTCGGGATCGGTAGGCCGGTCATTTCGTACGTCTACGGAGGATGGGGTGCGCTGAAACACATAAAGATGTTTGGCCGCAGCCCCAAGATGCGGCACGCACTGTACCGCCGTGGCGCCGGTGCCGATAATGCCGACGCGCTTGTCCTTGAGGCCGGTCAGATTACCGGTGGAATCTCCGCCGGTATAGGCGTAATCCCAGCGGCTGGTGTGAAAGGTATGGCCCTTATAATTATCAATGCCGGGAATGCCGGGCAGTTTTGGCCGGTGCAGCGGGCCATTGGACATGACCACAAAACGCGCCTTCATGCGGTCACCGCGATTGGTTGAAATCACCCATCTGGAGGCTTTTTCGTCCCATTCCATGCCGGTGATTTCGGTTTGCAGGCAGGCATTGTCATAGAGATCATAATGCCGGGCGATGGCCTGGCTGTGCGCGAGAATTTCCGGCGCATCCGTATAGCGCATTTTGGGAATGTAATTCAGCTCTTCCAGCAGCGGCAGATAGATATAGGCCTCCACATCGCAGGCCGCGCCCGGATAGCGGTTCCAGTACCAGGTGCCGCCAAAATCGCCGCCCTTTTCGATCATGCGGATACTTTTAACTCCCGCCTCGCGCAGACGCGCACCTGCCAGCAGACCGCCAAAACCGCCGCCGATAACCGCAACCTCGACCTCATCAAACAGCGGTTCCCGGCTAAAGGGTTCCACATAGGGGTCATCGAGAAAATGCGAAAAATCGCCTTTGGGCTGCTGATATTGCTCATTGCCGTCGGGACGGATGCGCTTGTCGCGCTCCGCGCGGTACTTTGCCAGCAGCGCATCGGGGTCGAAGGCGATGTTCATGCCCATCTTCTCGGCCAATTCACGGCTTGGCATCACTATTTCATGCTCTTGCCGGCTTGTGCGGGTGGTTTCCTGGGTGGCTTCGCTCATGCTGCTTAACTCCTTTATTCGGGCTGAAACCCTGATAATGTATTTTGACTGACAATATATCAGTTTTTTGTCTTCGGCAACTGGTCAAAGATGAAATCAGGCAATAGAACGGCTTGACGGGCGTTAACTGACACGCTATGTACCCCCTTCACTCAGGCTCGCCTGCCGGGCCTTTTTTATCTGCTGCACCCGAGGAACCGACCAATGGCCAGACGCTGTGAACTTACCGGCACCGGCGTTATGACCGGCAATAATGTCAGCCACGCGAACAATAAGACGCGGCGGCGCTATTTGCCGAATCTGGTGAATGTAACGCTGACTAGCGATGCCATGGGCCAGGGTGTACGCCTGCGGATTTGCGCCAGCACACTGCGCTCGGTCGATCATAATGGCGGCCTGGACGCCTATCTGATGAAGGCGGATGCGGCCAATATGTCGCTGCGCGCCCAGCGCCTTAAGCGGCAGATCGCGGCGCGCCGCGCGGCTACGGCTTCTGCTTCAGCTTGAACATCAGCAGAAGGTTTTTCTGCCTTGAGCTGAAATTATTATCTGACATCAGATAAATGATGCTGTCGCCCCCGGTATCTGTCCGCACGGCCAGCCCTTCAAAATTATCAATGCCATAGCGCGCCGTCAGGTTGATCAACACCTCCCCGTCCAGCACGGCGTCCGGTATCAGCCTGTCCGCCTTGATCCGCCTGATCTGCATCCCCGGCCCGCCCATCACCGTATAACGCCGCTCCAATATCAGCAGATCGCCATCCGGCAGAAAGGCCAGATCCGTGGGTGAGAAATCCCGTTCCCGGCGCAGAAAAAGCTTTTCGGTTTTCGCACCCCCCAGCAGCCAGCCAATATGATTTCCCGCTGCATCGAGCCATTCCTCTGTCAGCGCCACAAGCACGCCATCCGCGCGCCGCGCCAGGGCTTCCAGTCCCTTGTTGGCGGGCGCCTGCATCAGTTCCCTGGGCATGGCTAAAGTCATGGGCTCTGGCGCAGGCCGCGCCGCCACACCTTCCCGATACAGGGATATCCGATGCGCGCCCTCAAAGGAGACATAAGCCGGACCCGCCAGATTGCCGGGCTGTTCCAGCGTGATGGCTTCCGCGTCAATATTGGCCCTTCCCATCAGCGCACGGCCGTCACGCCCCAGTAGCGGCGAAATTGTTGCGCTGCGCAGCCCCTTCAACCGTTCCTTGTCATAGACAAGTTCCGCCGCCAGCCAGCTTCCCTTGTCGCTTACCGCAAGCAGATGGCGGCCATCCTGGCTGATCTGCAAGCCGGACAGCCCGCCAAACGCTTCATGATCGCTGCGCATCGCGATGCCGGACAGGTAAATCAGCGCGCCAAATTCAGTGCGCGCGGGATCTTCGCTATCCAGAATGTGCGTGCCGCTCTGAATTTCAATCGCAGCCGCAGCCACGGCGGCGGCTGACTGTGACACGGCCAGGCCGAACAGGCCCACCAGGCATATAAGGGGCCGCAAACAAGAAGTTAAGCACATAAAAAACTTTCACAAGATCAATATAAGGCTAGCCGGTATGTTCCCACATATTGCTGAAGCATGCCAACAGGTTTGCAGCAACGCCGTCCAGCGAAAAAATCCGCAGACGCTGCATACAAGATTGTTTTCAACAAAGCGGGATAAATTCCAAATAATTCTGGATAGGCAGGTCTGGACACGCCATTATACAAAGCAGTCTGAGCAGGCTGTTTCGGCCATCAGGGAGCGATAGACAAATGACTGCGCATATCGAAGATCATCGTGAGGCCTATATTCAGACCATCCGTTTGAACCGGCCCGCCAAGAAGAATGCCCTTTCGCCGGAAATGTATCTGGCGCTTGCTGACGCCCTGAAAAGCGCCCAGACCGATAGGAATGTGCGCGTCACCATACTGACCGGTAGCGGTGACAGTTTCACCGCAGGCAATGATATTGGTGATTTTGTCATCACCTCTAATGCGCCCAAGGGTGAAAAATCGCTGACCCAGGGGCAAGCCCCCTTCCCGGCCTTTCTGGCGGCGCTGATGGCGGCGCAAAAGCCGGTGATTGCCGCAGTCAATGGCATGGCGATCGGCATTGGCGTAACCATGCTGATGCATTGCGATCTGGTTTACGCCGCCGATACTGCGCGCTTTGGCATGCCATTCGTCAATCTCGGTGCTGTTCCTGAGGCCGGCTCGTCGCTGCTGATCCCCAATATGATCGGAAGAATGCGGGCGATGGAACTGTTCATGCTCGGGGAACAGTTCAATGTCCAAAGGGCGCAGGAATTAGGCTTTGTGAACGGAGTTTTTCCTGCCAGTCAATTGATGCCGGAAGTGATGGCGATTGCGGCCAGGCTGGCCGCAAAAGCGCCCAGTGCGCTGCGCGAGACAAAACGCCTGGTCCGCGAAAATGGCGCCCTGCTGGAGAATGTCATCCGCGAAGAGGGGCGCACCTTCGATGCGCAACTGCGCACACCCGAATCAAAAGAGGCCATGAAAGCGTTCAATGAACGCCGCCCGGCGGATTTTTCAAAGTTTGATTAGGGGGGCCATCCGGACCGGGGCTGGCGCCTGCAAGGGCGCTGCGTTCACGCAGGCTCTGCATTATCTGCGCATGGCGCTCATGCGACAATTCGTAGCGCATGAAATAGACCACGCCGAACGCCATGATCACCGCCATCAGCGGGCCATTCATCAGGCCAAGCTGTGTCAGATTTTCCGGTGAAATAGTGCCCACTGCGGCATTTGACGGAAAACCAATAATATCAATCACGACGCCTGCGATGATATGCCCGGCGCCGCCCGCCGCCTTGCCTGCAAAAGAAGCCGCAGAAAAGAATATGCCTTCCTGCCTGCGGCCATGCGTCAGTTCGTGTTCATCCGCAATATCGGCCATCATCGACCCGCCGCTGACGCCCGCCAGTGCGCCAAAAAAAGTGGCGATGGCGACAAGCACCAGCAGCAGCGGAAACAGTGCCGGATGGTCATTGCCCGGAAACAGGCCTATCTCACGCAATCCCGGCCCGATGGCTGTTAACAGCGCCAGCAGGGCCATTCCGGTGGCGAAAGTATGCTTTTTGTCAAAACGTTCATGCGCGCGGCGCAAAATTATCAGGCCCGCCAAAAAACCCATGCCCGCTGCAATTAAAAATCCGGAAGTTTCCTCCTGAGACAGTTCCCAGTAATAAGTTGCCATATGCAGTGCAAGCGTGGAATGAACACCGCCCACAACGGCCACCAGCAATATGCCGGTAAATAATGCACGGAACGACTTGTTGCGCAGCGCATCAAGAAATTCCTGATAGGAGCGCAGCGCCAGAGAGCCGGGAAATTCGCTTTTGCGGGTTTGCTTCAGCGACGGGATTATGCCGCGCGTTCCGTGACAGCAGAACAAAATGACGAAGGCCATACTCAACGACATAGCCAGCGCAAAAGGTGAATAGGCATCCGGATTTAACTGGCCAGTTGGAAATTGTTCCGTCGGCGCCATAAAAAAATTAAGTCCAACCAGCATGGCGAATACAGAACCAAAAGCGGCGAAAATAGTGCGCTGGACTACAATCGCACTTCGTTCCGTATAATGATCGGTCAGTTCCGCCCCAAGCGCCAGATGCGGCACCTGAAACAGGGCGATGCTGGCGCGCGCCAGAACAGACAAAACCAAAAGCCAAAAAAATAGCCCCACAGGGCCCATATCATCCGGCGGCGAGAACAGAAAATAAAAACTCAGCCCCAGGGGAAGAACAGAGGCCAGCATCAGCGGGTGGCGGCGGCCATATTTTGATTGCAGATTATCCGAATATGACCCGATCATGGGATCAATGAAGCTGTCAAATATCAGCGCCAGACCGACAGCCAATCCCGCCAGACTGCCGCTAAGGCCCAGCACCTGTACATAATAGAAAAACAGGAAAAATTCAAACGCCCTGGATTTGATACCTTCGGCCGTCCGTCCAACCGAATATGAAAATCTTATCCGCCGGTTTAACCTGGGGGTTTCCTGCATGCATATCCCGATTTGCCGCTATTCCTGATTAAAATATTTCAGCAGTCTTTGTCAGAAAAAATGATGGCGTGCCCGGCAGGATTCGAACCTGCGACCCCAAGCTTAGAAGGCTTGTGCTCTATCCAGCTGAGCTACGGGCACCTGCTAGTGCATTGGCGGATTAATACCGGTTTCAATGCGTCCAGGGCGCGGTGCGATCATACCGGAAATTATCCGAATAGGCCTTAAGCACCCTTTTTTGTCTGCGCGGCGTAACAAGCTGATAGGCCAGCCCATGCTTGACCGCAAAAGCGATGGCGGCCTCGCAACTGTCGAAACGCAAACGGAGCTCGCTGCTGCGCATATCAGATGCGCCGGTCCAGCCCATCAGCGGATCAATTTTTTTGGCGGCTTCCGCCTCATATTCAAGCACCCATTCCTGGGCGCCTGCCTGGCCCGATTGCATCGCATTTTTAGAGGGCCGGTATATTCTGGCCAGCATCGCCATTTAATCCTTTTACTGATGATCTTTTATTCAGCAACTTTCCTGTTATTGATCAGCGCCATCTGGCTCTGGAACTGCTCAAGGTCGAAATAATCGCGCCATTGGGCGATCCTGCCGTTTTTGATCTCGAACGTCCCCATTACGGGAAGCGCAAGCCACTGGCCATTGATCCGGAATTTGTCCACGCGCTCTGTCATTACGGCGCCGGATGGCGATTCTGCAATATGCGTGACTTCAAATTCGACCTTATCGCCCATAGTGATAAATCCGGCAATCGCCTTGCGGATATCCGCAACGCCCTTGACCACCGGCATCGGTATATTATGCCAAATGGCATCGTCAGTAAAAAAACCCATGACCTTGTCCAGATCCTGGGCCTCCCAAGCGGCGATAAAATCCTTCACGATGGCGGTATTTCCCATGGCGCTGCCTCTCCTGCTGTTTGGACGGGAGTGCAGACTAACATAGGCTGAGAAACAAGCAAACCTTCAGGCAAGCCCGCCAAAAAGATCAAGCGACACGGGCAGTCCGAGATCCTTCAAAACCGCCACATCCAGTACACCAACGGTTTTTATCTGCCCAGACCCAATCGAACTGGCCATCAGATCGCCACGCATGTCGAGATGCGCCGGACCGGTGGTGGCGAGAGATATTGTCCCGCCATTAGCCCCTATCGCATACCCGCCGCCGAATTTCAGGCTGTTTGCCGAAGTTCCGCTGACAAATTTATCATAATTGGTCAGAAAGCCGGGCTGGATGGGCCGCCCGCTGCTGTCGAGATTGCTGCGAAAGCCCAGCACATGCCCCAGTTCATGGGCGAAAATGGACAGGGCGTCGAATTTGTCGCGCGGCAGCGGATCGTCAGCCGAATCCCGGAACACAAGACGCGACGGATCGGCGGCGATGGTGATCCGCGCATCCGGCGTTGCGCCATTAGGATCGCGCCCGGTTATCAGCTCCACGCCCACGCCGCTCTGGGTCACCCGGCGGCCGTCCAGGATTTCCCCCGTTGACACCTCCGTCAGGGAGCCCGCAAAGGCGAGCACGCCCGGCGAACTGGCCTGATATTTAACTTCAATCTCAATGGGGGCCGTTCGGGTAAAATGCGCCGCCCACATATCCCAGGCCGCCGCCAGGCTTTGACGGATGCCACTCTCATAAGGCGCCAGAGTGCCGCCACTGTCCAGAATGGAAATGCTGAGCCCGTTACCCACACCCAGCTTCTGGAGCAATTCCTGCACCTGCACCACGGAACCGGCGGACGCGCCTGTATCCGCCACCACACGGCGCGCATCGCCATAGGTGAAGCTGGCGCCACTGCCGCCGCTCAGCAAATCAACATAGTTCTGCGCGGCCGTGACCTTGTTATCGATGACTGTTTTATCATTGCCCTGCGCGCCGCTGATAATGTCCACGATCATACGTCCGACCGGCTTGCCGGCGGCCAGTTCGCCCTTCCAGTAGGCCAGGCCGGCGGCGTCGGGGGCACGGTCAAACAGATTATCGTAGATCGAGGCTAGAAAGTCGTCCGCCCCGCTTGCCGGGTTGGCAAGATAGGCATAGCTCGTTACGGCTTCGGCTTGACTGGCAAAACTGCCGGCTATCGCCACGACTGAGACGCCCGACTGCAATTGACCTGCCCAGTAATTCAATCCCGCCGGATCCGGGGCGCGATTGAAATATCCGATGTAAATCTGCGTTATCAGCGCATTCTGTACAGCCATATATCACACTCATCCGAGTTTTTCGGGAGTGGATATGATAGTATTTCTGTATTTATATTGAGTTAAACGCTTTAAATACTTATAGTAAACACGTATTAATGGTTAATTATAGATTATACATGAATATGTATTTAATTTTCTCATCTCAAGCGATGCCTATTACTTATTTTTGGTTAACAAAAAAATTAAAAAAGCCTGAATTTTTTGGCGCGCATACCTAATCCTGGTGATGACAGCCCGTGCCCGTACCAGGCACAGTCGCCCAAAGTCTTTTTATGATGCTGACCTGAGCCTCAGGCTTCACATTTGCGGGCGACGTCATCGCTTGATTGATTTCATATCCCAGGCGGGAACCAACCCCCGCCTGGGGCCTTGGCCGATCAGACCAGCGTGTCAACGCCCAGCAGCGTCACGGGCAGGCCGGTATCCTGCAGGATGGCGATATGCAGCGGCTCCACCAGTCTTTCCTGTCCGTTAGTGATACGGGCAGCCATCAAGTCGGTTGCATCCGCCAGATGCGACAGGCTGTTGGGATCAAGCAGCACAGGCACGCCGCCATTGGCGGCCATCGCACTTGGCCCATTGAAAGACGTAACGCCCGTGGTAATAAAGCGCTCAAAGGACCCGATAAAACTGCCCGAAAGTGACGGGTTGGCGTTAAAGCCGAGGATATGGCCGATTTCATGCGCAAATATTGAAATGGCGTCAAATTTGTCGCGCGGAATTGGCTCGCTTAACGCGGTGCGAAACACAAAGCGGGAAAGATCTGAACCCAGGCTGATTTCGCCATCTGGCGCGGCGCCATTCGGATCCGTGCCCGTCGCCAGTTCAAAACCCACCCCGACCTGCAACACACTTTTGCCCTGAAATATCTCGCCTGTGGTCTTGGTGACAAAAGATCGCGCCGAAGCCAGGGTGCTGGGGGCGCTTGGCATCATGTTCACCTCGATCTCGATCGGCGCGGTGCGGGTAAAATGCACCTCCCACAAACTCCAGGCCACATGTATGCTCTGCCGCATGGCTGCCTCAAACGGCGCCAGCACGCCGCTTGAGTCATTAAAGTTCAGGGTCAGACTGCTGGTCAGCAGGCTCGTGGTCAGCGCCTGCGCCGACAGTACCGATGCCGCGCTCGCATTCACCCCATCCAGAACCTGGCGCGCCTCGTTCAGGTGGAAAGTTTCCCCCGGTGTATCAGCCAGGCGGGTCACATAAAACTGTCCAACAATGGTCTTGTTATCGACGATGATTTTGTCCGCGCCCTGGGCGCCGCTGATTATATCAACAATGACCCGCCCGACCTGCTTGCCGGCGGCCAGTTCACCCTTCCAGTAATTCAGCCCCTCTGCGTCAATGGTGCGGTTGAACAGATTGCGGTATACCGAATCGAGAAAGCCATCCGCCGAACCCACGCTGGGTACGGCCAGAAAACTATAGGAAGACCTGGTTTCAGCCTGCACTGAAAAGCTTTGCGCAATTTCCAGCAGACTCAGGCCTGCATTGAACTGGCTTATCCAATAATTCAACCCCGCAGGATCCGGCGCGCGGTCGAAATATCCGGTATATAGCTGCGTGATCAGTTCACTGGCTGACGCCACTATAATCTGCCTGTCAAGTGAGAGAAGGTTGAGATAATCATATGGGCCTGGCCATTACAATGTAGCGTCTATCACATAGCCGCGCGAAAACGACCGAAATCAGGTTAACCGATGAAACTTTCTTCCCGCAGTAACATTTCCCCCTTCATCGTCATGGAAGTTATGGCCGCCGCCGCAGCGCGTGAGGCAGAGGGCGGGGACGTGCTGCATCTGGAGGTGGGGCAGCCCTCGTTCAGCGCCCCCGCAGGCGTGCTGGCAGCGGCGCAGGCGGCGTTGCGCGGCGACCGGATTGGCTATACGCTGGCGCTGGGCCTGCCCGAATTACGCCGCCGCATCGCAGGGCATTATGCCGAGCAGTACGGGCAAGCGGTCAATCCGGATTGCATTGTGGTAACGACCGGATCATCGGCGGCATTTCTGCTGTCTTTTCTGGCGCTGTTTGATCCCGGCAGCCGGGTCGCCATCGCTTCGCCTGGCTATCCGGCCTATCGCAATATTCTGAAGGTGCTGAATATCGAGCCGGTGCTTGTTCCGTGTACGGCGGCAACGGGGTTTCAGCCCACCCCCGAACTGCTGCGGCGTGCGGGCCAGGACGGGCCGCTGGCGGGACTTCTGTTGGCAAGCCCCGCCAATCCCACCGGCTCGATGATCAGCGAGGCGCAATTCCGCGCGCTGGCGGCGCATTGCCGCGATCATGACATGGCGCTGATTTCCGATGAAATTTACCACGGCATCACCTATGGCGCTGCCGCGCATACGGCGCTGCGGTTTGCGCCGGACGCCATCATCATCAACAGCTTTTCAAAATATTTCTCGATGACCGGCTGGCGGCTGGGCTGGATGATCGTGCCGGAGGTGATGCTGCGCGCCGTTGAGCGGATCAGCCAGAACCTGTTCATCTCGCCGCCCACTCTGTCGCAGCACGCCGCAATTGCCGCATTTGACTGCCATGCGGAATTAAAACGCAATGTAGAGGTTTATGCGGCCAACCGCGAACTGCTGCTGCGCGAACTGCCAAAGGCTGGAATATCCAGCTTTGCGCCCGCCGATGGCGCATTTTATCTGTATGCGGATGTCTCGCATCTGACCCAGGACAGCGAACAGTTCTGCCGCCGGATGCTGGCGGAAACCGGCGTGGCGGCGACGCCGGGCGTGGATTTCGATCCGGAAAACGGCCACCGCTTCATCCGCTTTTCATTTGCGGAATCAACCGCCATCGTGGCCCAGGCGGCGGCGCGGCTGAAAGACTGGCTGAAATAATCAGGCCAGCACGATGCGCCCGCGTCCCGCAGTCACATCCTTGGTGGCGTTGCGCGTGTCGATCACCAGATCTATCGCGCCGACAAGGCCCGCATAATCCACGCCATCATGATCGGTGCAGATCAGCGCCGCATCATAACGCCCGCAGAAATTATCCAGATGCCATTCCACGCAGGCGCGCCCGGCAAGCCGGGGATGGGCGCGGGTCTGGGCCAGTTGCGGCACGAAGGGATCATAATAATCGACATGCGCGCCGCGATCTTCCAGTTCCTGCATCAGCACCAGCGCAGGAGATTCGCGCATATCCTCGACATTTTTTTTGTAGGCGACGCCCATCATAAGAATGCGCGCATCGCGCGCGCTTTTTGACTTGCGGTCGCTAAGCTCGCGCACCAGCCGGTCGATGACCTGATAGGGCGCGCGGCTGTTGATCTCGCCCGCCAGTTCGATGAACCGGGTGGGCACATCATATTCGCGCGCCTTCCAGGTCAGATAAAACGGGTCAATCGGAATGCAATGGCCGCCAAGCCCCGGCCCCGGATAGAACGGCATGAAGCCAAAGGGTTTGGTTTTCGCCGCCTCGATGACCTCCCAGATATTGATGCCCATGCGGCCATAGACATGCTTGAGTTCGTTCACCAGCGCAATATTGACCGAGCGGAAAATATTCTCCATCAGCTTCACGGCCTCGGCGGTCGCGGTGCTGGAAACCGGCACGACGCTCGGCACAAATCCGGCATAGAAGGCGCAGGCCAGTTGCAGCGCCGGCTCGCCATCGCCGCCCACGACCTTTGGAATGCCGGAGGTTTTATATTGCGGATTGCCTGGGTCTTCGCGTTCGGGCGAATAGGCCAGGAAGAAATCCTGGCCGGAGATCAGGCCGCCGCGTTCCAGAACCGGGCGCATGATTTCGCCGGTGGTTCCAGGATAGGTGGTAGATTCGAGCACCACAAGCTGCCCGGGGCGTACACATTTCGCAATCGCCTCGGCGCTGTTCACGATATAGGTCATGTCCGGTTCACGATGCGCGTCCAGCGGTGTCGGTACGCAGATCAGAATTATGTCCGGTTCGTTCAGCCGCGTGAAATCCGCCGTGGCCTGAAATTTTTTATCCCGGATCATGCGGCTTAACGCTTCGCTGCTGACACTGCCAATGGGCGAGACGCCCTGATTGAACATCGCCACCTTGTCAGCTGCGACATCGAAGCCCAGAATGCGGTAATTCGCCCCATGCACCGCATGGGCCAGCGGCAGCCCCACATAGCCAAGCCCGATAATGCCGATAAGCGCCTCGCGGTTTTCGATCTTTCCGGCGAGATCATGCCGGGGGCCGGCCTGCTGCCCATCCATATCTAATCCCCTGCCTTAAGCGCAGCGCACAGCGCATCGCAGATGCGCACCGCCGCCTCTTCCGGCATATAGGGATGCATGGGCAAACTCAATACTCTGCGGGATAAATTTTCACTGACCGGCAGCGAACCTTCGCCCCCGCCATAACCCGCATAGGCGGGCTGCATATGCATGGGGCGGGGATAATAGATTTGCGTCGGAATGCCGGATTTGGCCAGCGCCGCCTGCACTTCGTCGCGGTTATCCAGCTTGATGGTGTATTGCGCCCAGGCGCAATCATAGCCTTCCGGCCTGGCTGGCGCCTCAATGATGTTTGACAGGCGGGAATCATAATAGCGGCTCAGCTTCTCGCGCCGGTTGCGCTCGTCTTCCAGCACCGTCAGTTTGACCAGCAATATGGCCGCCTGCAACGTATCCAGCCGCGCATTCATCCCGATACGGACAATATCATATTTCGCCCTGCCCGTGCCATGGCCGCGTATGGAGCGCAGCTTTTCCGCCATGCCCGCATCCCGGGTGAACAGCGCGCCGCCGTCGCCAAAACAGCCCAGCGGCTTGGCGGGGAAAAAGCTGGTGGCCGTAAGCGGGGCCAGGTTCCCCACCCGCACGCCATCTATCGCGCCAGACAGGCTTTGCGCCCCATCGGCAATCACATGCATCCCATGCGCATCCGCAATGGCGCCGATGCGCCTGTAATCGGCGGGCAATCCAAACAGATCAACGGCAATCACCGCCGCCGGGCGCAGACCTTTGGTCATGGCGGCCACACGCGCCAGATCATCCGGGTCCAGATTGCAGGTGTCCGGCAGCACATCAACAAACACGGGCGTCGCGCCCAGCATCAGCACCGCTTCCGCCGTCGCGGTAAAGGTAAAGCTGGGCACATAGACCGCATCACCCGGGCCAATATCCTGCGCCATCAGCGCCATCATCAGCGCATCCGTACCATTGGAGACGCCCACGACATGCACTCCGCCCGCATAGGCGCCCAGCGCCTGTTCGAACTCGGCCACTTCCGGCCCCAAAATGAACTGGCCATGATCCAGCACCGCGTGCATACGGGCGTCAATCTGCGGTTTCAGGCGGTGATATTGCGCCTGTAAATCAATAAAGGGAACCGGCGCGTTCATGATTTCGCTCTCGTTTTGCGGGCTTGCGGCGCCGCATCCAGCAGACGTAATCCGCCGGGCGTTTCAACATATTGCTCGCCGGTGCGGGGGCAGACAAGATCATCGCCCATTCTTTCGCCAGACCGGCTGACCCAGCCAACACGGCGCGCCGGCGCGCCGATCATCAGCGCATGGGCCGGCACAGTGCTGGTGACCACCGCGCCCGCGCCAATCATGGCGTAAGCGCCGATTTCATTACCGCAGATGATGGTGGCGTTGGCGCCGATGCTGGCTCCGCGCCGCACCAGGGTGGGCGCAAATTCCTCCTTGCGTTCAATATGCGCGCGCGGCGTCAGCACATTGGTGAACACCATGCTGGGGCCACAGAACACATCATCCTCCAGCGTGACACCCTTATATACGGACACATTATTCTGAAATTTGCAGCCATTGCCGATCACCACATCGGGGCCAACCGAACAGTTCTGCCCAAACACGCAATTTTCGCCGATACGGCTATTGCCCAATATATGCGAAAAATGCCAGATGCGGGTGCCCGCGCCAATCGTCACATTGTCGTCCACCGCCGCCGTTTCATGCACAAAATAATTTCTGGCCGGGGCATGGGCGGTTTTTGCGTCAAACAAAACGCTTTCGCCGCTTTGTATGGATGTCTGCGCCGCGTTCAGCACACTCAGTACACGGATGGCCTCAGCCGCGTCGGTGCGCGGCGTTTCGCGGCTGTGCAAACAGTGCAGAAAATGATCTATTTCCGCGCCCAGCGGCTCGGTCTCTTCCAGCGCAACGGGGGCGCCATCCGCCTTGGCGGCCACAGGCGCGCCGTCTTTCCATTCCACCGAATGTTTGTAATGCATCAGCTTGGCCTGCCAGGGCTGCGCGTCATCAAACAGCAGCATGCCGCGATCCCCCACCACCACCAAACGCTGTTCCTTGATGGGATGCAGCCAGGAAACATAAATGTGGCTGTTCAGACCGGAACGAAATTCCATATGTGTCATGGTGGTGTCGGCAATGCGCCGGTTCAGAAAGCCCTGCCCCGTGGCCCAGACTTTTTCCGGCGCTTCGCCCGCCAGCGCCAGGATCATGGACAGATCATGCGGCGCGAAACTCCACAGCACATTTTCCTCGCGGCGCAGCTTGCCCATATTCAGCCGGTTGGAATAGATATAGCGCAACTGCCCGATATCGCCTGCATCCACCATCTGCTTCAGGCGCAGAAACGCCGGATGATAGCGCAGCAGATGCCCGACCATCAGCACCCTGCCGCGCGCTTTGGCCAGCGCCGCCAGTTCTTCGGCGTCCGCCACCTCCAGCGCAATCGGTTTTTCAACGAACACATCCTTGCCCGCCCACAACGCATCACGGGCAAGCTGATAATGCGTCTCGGCGGGCGTCGCGATGACGCAGGCGGTGAAATCATCACGCCCCAAAATCGGGGCCATCTCGTCCAGATGCAGCACGCCATAGTGCCGCGCCAGCGCCGCCGACTCAGGCGCAGGGTCGATGATCGCGCCAAGAACATTTTTTTCCGCCAGCACGCGCGCCAGATTGCGGCCCCAATAGCCGCACCCCGCAAGTGCGATTTTAGGGGCAGTGAACGCAGCGGCGGCAGATGAATTAACCACAATATCCTCTGGCATATGAACGAAGTGGCAGGGGCCGCTGCATCAAGTCAGCGTAAACCTGAATCTATCGTTAAATAATGAGCATATGGTAAACAAATCCCAATTGCGGCCTCTGCACGTTACTGTGTGCGCCAGCCGGTGACATGGTAATAAGGCGGGCCGGGCTGGCGTGACAGCCAGATGGCGGCCTCGATAGTCACTTTCGCCCCCGCCGCCAGGCTGGCCTGCGCGGTGATCTCATAGGCCAGTTTGTGGGATGGGCTGCCGCCGCCGCCGGCAAGGCTCAGGGCAGCCTTCACGGCTTCCGGCGCACAACAGATATCGGCCCCCGCCTCGCGGCAGTTGACGGTCAATCCGGGGCGTAGGGCCTGTAATTGCGCCGTGCCAATAGCTTGTATTTCAGCAAGCTGATCCAGGCTTTGCCAGGGGCCTGAATTTAACGCGGTGGCCTGCGGTGAAAGCACGCTTTGGCTCCGCGCCACAATGGCGCTGGCAAAGTGATCTGCCTCAGCAGGATTCATGCCGACCGTCACCCCATAGGCCCGCAAAAGGGCTTTGGGCGCCCAATTCAGATCAATCGCGCCGCACGAATCCCGGACTATGACTTTTATCTCCGCTCCATCTTCCAGCTGCACGGAAAATGGCTGCGCCAGTTTCAGCTTTTCGCGGGCCGCCGGGTCCGTCAATGCCGCTATGGCGCGGTGTATGCCGGCCTCTGCCAGATGCCGCGCGCGCGCCGCCTCGATCCGGTTGGCGGTCAAGGCTGCATCCCCCCCGCCAAGGGCAACCATGCCGCCAACAAAGGCGCCAATCAGGATGACGGCCCATACGGCGATCAAAAGGGCCATGCCGTTTTCGCGCGGGTTCATGGCGGCGGCGGTCCCGCCATGACCGCGATAATCAGATCCGGCCAGGGCATCGCCCCTTTTTCGGGCTGCACTTGTATACGCACCAATGCGGGCAGGCGCTGGGCTTCCGGCCAGATATCAAGCCAGGCCGCATCTTTCTGCTTTTCAGGGCGGCCAAAATAGGAAAAGCGGATAGTGCGCGCATCCGCTACCAGATCGCGCCGCTCATTTCCCGAAGCATAGACCAGCCGGGCGGCGCCATCTGAGACCATCACCGATAATTCAACAAATTGCGGCCCGCTGTCTCCGCGCGCCGCCACCGGATTTGCAGCAAAGCGCATGGTGTCCGCCGCGCCGGAAAACACCACATTCCGGTTATGGCCATCCAGCGAAACCAGAACAGGCATTTCACCAATTTGACGCCGCAGCAAATGATGCGCCGACTGTATCGTGCCTGCTTCATCGCTTAAGGCGGCGCTACGTTCCGAACCGCTTAGCGCCAATGGCAGGGCCAAGCCGATCAGCGAAACCATCAGGCCCAGCAGCGCAAGGCTGACCGCCAGTTCAATCAGCGTGAAACCCGATGGCGGATGCTTCCCTGTCATTTCCGCAAACCCTCCGCCGGCGGAGCATCCGCATGACGCAGGCTGACCAGCCGTACCGGCGCCCCGCCATCCGGCGGCGTGACTGATATGCCGACCGTAACCAGCCGGACGAAATCAGCCCCGGGCTGCCGCGTCCGGCTGATTTGGCGTTTCCATTGATACCCGCCATCCATGCGGCCGCTGGTTTCGCCTTCTTCCAGGGGCGCGCTGATCCCTGTTTGCGCCATCAGTGATTCCGCATGGAGCAGCGCAAGACCGGCCTGCGCCGCACGATCCGAATTGCGCAGGCCTACCGTCATCCCGCCCAGCAAAACCCCCAGTGACAGCGAAAGCAGAATAAAAGCCGCCATTACCTCGATCATGCCGAAGCCGGAAACCTGTGATCTATTCAACAAGACCGGCATGTCCGGTGAGCCAGTCAATGGAAAGGCTGCGGCGCTCGCCATCAAGATCAAGCCTGATACGGGCGGACGTGGCGCTGCCATCCGGATAAAAAACCAGCTGTGTTGCAGGGGCCTTTCCGGTATCAATCCCAATCGCGCCGTCCCGCACCATTTCCCGGACATCAATTTCAACAGCGCTGCCGCTGGCAATGGCGGAAGCCCTGGCGCGGCGTATCCCGTCATACAGGCCGCTGACCGCAGCATCAAGACGGGCGCGCGTATTCGCCTTCTGAATGACGGGCGTGACGATACTCATAGCCAGGGCAATCACCACCATCACCACCAGCAATTCCATCAGGGTAAACCCCCGGTGTCTTTCAGAATTTTTTCCTTGTACGGATAAATAGATCACGGCACGCTGATATCCGCGGCTTCGTCTTCCCCGCCTTCCTTACCGTCAGCGCCATAAGACAATATCTGGTAAGGCTTTTCGCCAACGCCCTTTGATTGATAGACATAGGGATTATCCCACGGGTCAAGCGGCACTTCCGGCCGGTTCAGATACGGCCCGCGCCAGCGCCCGGCCCCGGCAGGCGCGCGCACCAGCGCATCCAGCCCCTCCTCGGCAGAAGGATAGGCCCGCATATCCAGCCGGTACAGATCCAGCGCGGAAGCAAATGTCTCCATCTGGATGCGCGCCATGTCCGAGCGCGCACCGCCAAGATAACCAATGGCGCGCGGCGCAACTATGCTGACCAGCAGACCCAGAACGACCAGGACCACCAGTAATTCCACCAGAGTGAAACCGTGTTGCCGGCTTGTCCTTGTTACTTGCATGGAAATGATCCCAACCTATCTGACCACCAGATCGTTTATACCAGTAATGGCGCCGATCAGCCCGATGATAACGACGGCCATGACCACGCCGATCAGCAGAACCAGCATAGGCTCCAGCAGGGCAATCAGCCTGCCGGTTCTGGCTTCAACCTCCATCGCGGTGATGTCAGCAAAATGAGCGAGCATCTTGTCCAGCGCGCTGCTTTCCTCGCCGATGCGCACAAGCTGAAGCATCAATTCAGAGAACAATCCCTTATGCTGCCCCAGGGCCAGGAACAGGGATTGCCCCTCGCGCACTTTTTCAGCAGCCTGCATCAGGGCGTCATTGAATGGCCGGTTGCCCGCAATAGAAGCCGATAGCACCAATGCTTCTGTCAATACTACGCCATTTTGTATCAGCGCCGAAAGGCCGCGCGCCACCCGTTCCAGCACAATCTTGCGTAAAATGTCCCCCGCCTGCGGCAAACGCAACAGGCGCGCATCCAGATCCGCGCGAAAATCGGGCTCCCGCCATTTTCGCCACACATAAATGATACAGGCGCCCCCCGCCAGCACCAATATCCAGCCATAGCTGCGCGCCAGGCTGGCCCCGCCAATGATCATGCGGGTGAGCAAGGGGATTTCCTGCCCCAGCCCCGCAAACAGCCCCTCAAATCGCGGCGTCACAAATACCACAAGGATGATCAAAGATATCAGCGTGGCGCTCAGCAGCAATGCAGGATAGACCAGCGCCGATCGCACGGATTGGGAGAGTTGCTCGGACTTATCCGTATAATCCGCCAGCCGGTCCAGGCTCTGGCCCAGAACGCCGCCTGCTTCCGCGGCCTGAACCAGCCCCCTGTAGACGGCGCCAAAGACCTGCCGAGGGCCGGAATCATGGCGTTGCAGCGCCAATGACAGGCTGACGCCGGATCGTATTTCCGTACACAGATCATCCGCCAGCAAGGACAAGGCGCCCCCCGGCGCCTGGGCCGCAAGCCGCACCGCATCCGCCAGCGGCAGCCCCGCCAGCAGCAGGCGCGCCAATGACCGGGTAAACAGCGCCAGATCGCGGCGCGCGACCTGTGCCGCCGGTGCGAAGCGCCGCCAAGGGCTCATTCAGCACTCACCCGCATCACCTCTTCAAGCGAGGTTATGCCCTGGGCCACTTTGCTCAGCCCGTCCGCGCGCAGCACATGCATTCCCTGCGCAACACAGGCGGCCTGGATTTCCGCACTGCCGGCGCGCGACAGGATCAGACCCCGCAGCAGATCATCCGCCGGAATAAATTCCGCTATCACCGTGCGCCCGGAATATCCGGTATGCCGGCAGGCCTTGCATCCGCCTGGCCGCCAGATTTTCACCGTTGCAAGCGCGCCGGTTTCCTGTCCTGCGCGGCCCGCAAGCCTGTCTTCAACACGGCAATGCACGCACAGCTTTCGAACCAGGCGCTGCGCCACCACACCCCGCAGCGCCGATGCCAGAAGATAGGGTTCAATGCCCATATCCGCGAGGCGCGCCACAGCGCCTGCCGCGTCATTAGTATGCAGCGAACACAGGACCAGATGCCCGGTCAGCGCCGCCTGAACCGCAATATGCGCGGTTTCCTGATCCCTGGCCTCGCCCACCATGATCACATCCGGATCATGGCGCAATACGGCGCGCAGAATTTCGGAAAAGCCCAGGCCGATCTGGGGGCGGACCTGTATCTGGTTGACGCCTTCGATCTGATATTCAACAGGGTCTTCGGCGGAAACGATCTTGATCTGTTCATTCTGCAATTTACGCAATATGGCGTAGAGCGTGGTTGTCTTGCCGCTGCCGGTCGGACCGCAGACCAGGATGATTCCATGCGGCTGTGTGATCAGCGTGGCAATATACGTCAGAAGTTCCGGCGCAAAGCCAAGCAATCCCAAATCCAGGGGCGCCTTGGTCTGGTCCAGTACACGCAGCACCACCCCCTCGCCATGCAGTGTTGGCAAAATCGACACCCGCAGATCGATCCGGCGTCCTTCCGCGCTGATCAGGCAGCGCCCATCCTGCGGCTTGCGGCGTTCCGCCATGTCAAGCCCGGCCAGAACCTTGATGCGCCCGATAATGGCGGGATAGTGGATAAAATCCGGTGCGGCCACCGGCGTCAAAACCCCATCAATCCGGTAGCGCACCGCCAGGCAGGAATCATAGGGTTCAATGTGAATATCCGAGGCCTGGGCGGTGATGGCGCCCGCAATAAGCTGATTGACCACACGCACCGCAACCGCATCACTGCCCTGCTCGCGCAACTGCTGCATATCGGCTGAAAGATGCCCAGCGGGACTCTGTGCGGCAGGCGAAACTTCCCGCGATATTTCGTCAGGGCCATACAGGCGTTGCAGGGCGGCGTCTATCTCCGCCGGAATGCCGACAAATATTCTGGGCTCGTGCCCGGCCGCCAGAACCAGCGCCTCTGCCGCCGGCATATCCAGCGGATCGGCCATTGCGACCGCCAGCTGTCCTGCTTCCTCGGCCAGAGGCAGGATGCGGGCTTTGCGCAGAAAAACCGGCGAAAGCCTTCCCGGCCAGACTGGCGCCGCAGGAAAAAATTCCGCCTGGGCCAGAGGGATATCCAGTATCTGTGCATAGACAAGGGCCATGTCCCGTTCTGAAACCAGACCAAGCACCCCCAGGGCCAGATCAATCCGGCCACCCATCGTCAAACGCGCGCTATTGGCCCGGGCCAACTGCTCCGGCCGCAGCACCCCCCGCGCCAACAGGGCTTCGGCGATAATCTGCTGATAATCCGCCTTCTGTCTTTTTATTGACACACACGCTCCTGCATCACACCTTATGCGCTACTTTATCCTAGTCACGATACGAATCACATTTTAACGTCAATACATGATTGCTGTAGAGTCATTGCGGGTGCTAGGGCATAAAGGGATGCTAGGGCATAAAGGAATATTGTGATTTTTTGGCATTTTGAGGGGGCGGCACATGAAATACTGGAATCTGGCGTGTAACAGCCTGATCTCCCTGCTTGGCCCGCTGCTGGTCTTATTCGCGCTGAACGCGCCTGCACAGGCGGCCGAAAACCAGGGGCAGCATCTGGGTGTGGCCTCCTGCGCCGGCAGCACCTGCCACGGCGCCACAAGCCCGACAGCAGACACGAATGTGCAACTGAATGAATATGTCACCTGGGTCCGGCGTGACAAGCACGCCAAGGCTTATGAGGTGCTGTTAAGCACGCAATCAAAACGCATCGCCAGAAATCTTGGCATCGGTGATGCCCATACCGCAAAAGTGTGCCTGGACTGTCATGCGGATAATCCGCCCGCGAACCTGCGCAGCCCCAGCTTTCAGATCAGCGAAGGCGTCGGCTGTGAAGGATGTCACGGGGGGGCGCAAAACTGGCTGAGCAGCCACACCGCCAATCCCGCAAGAAGTGAAAACATCGCCAGGGGCATGACCGCCACCGAAGATCCTGTGGTGCGCGCCGGCCTTTGCCTGTCCTGTCATTTTGGCAATCAGGAAAAATTCGTCACCCATCGCATGATGGGGGCCGGCCATCCGCGCATGACGTTTGAACTGGATACTTTTACACAATTGCAACCTGCCCATTTTGTTGTGGACGAAGATTACCGCAAACGCAAAGGCGCCATTTCCGGAATTAAATTATGGGCGGTAGGCCAGGCCATGATGGCGCGCGAACATATGGCGGCACTGTCCGACAGCAACCGCAACCGTGATGGGCTGTTTCCTGAATTCGTTCTGTTCGATTGCCATTCCTGCCACACCCCCATGAGTAATCAGAACTGGCAGCCGCGCAGTAACGGCGTGCGCACCCCTGGCATGCCGCATGTTAATGATTCCAGCCTGGTGATGCTTCAGGTCATGACCAGGGTCATTGACCCCGCGCTGGCGCAGGCCGTTGCGGCCAAGACGCGCACGCTGCATCAGTCCGGATCCAGCGGTATGGCGCAGCTTTCAGCAGCGGCAAAGGATCTGCATGGGCTGACCGGCCAGATGGTTACGAAATTCGCCGCCAGTAACTTTGACAGCACGCTGCTCAAGGCGATGCTTAAAAGCCTGATCCAGGCCGGTATTGATGGCGATTATAGCGATTATGCCGACGCCGAACAGGCGGCGATGGCCATTGACACCCTGATTGCCGCTATGCGGGCTGAAAAGACGCTATCTGACAGCCAGTTGCAAAAACTTGCTGCGGCGCTGGACGCTGTTTTTGCCGCGACTGCAAAAGACGAAGCCTATCAGGCCGGCCGGTTTAACGCCGCCCTTTCCGGGGTGCGCGCGGCGTTGGGAAGCTAGCCCATGAAGACTTCACCCGAGGCGCCATCTGCCGGCAATACCCCGCAGGGGATCGGCAAAGAGGAAAGATTCGTGATCTTTTCCTCGTCACTCGGCACGGTCTTTGAGTGGTATGATTTTTTTCTGTACGCCACCCTGGCGCCATTTTTCGCCACTTTGTTCTTTCCTCCAGGCAATGAGATGGCGGCACTGATGTCGGCCTTCGCCACCTATGCGGCAGGCTTTCTGGTGCGGCCCTTCGGGGCGCTGGTCTTTGGCCGTATCGGCGATATGGCCGGACGTAAATACGCGTTTTTGATCACCATCATTGTGATGGGGGCCGCCACTTTCGCTGTTGGATTATTACCAACTTATGCGTCCATCGGCTGGCTGGCGCCGATACTGCTTGTGACCCTTCGGCTGTTGCAGGGCCTTGCGCTGGGGGGCGAATATGGCGGCGCCGCAACCTATGTGGCGGAACATTCCAGCCCGGGCAAACGGGGTTTCACCACCAGTTTCATTCAGGCGACCGCGACCATCGGGTTTTTTCTGGCTCTGCTGGTGATCGCACTTTGCCGGATTTTACTTGATGCGGAAACATTCTCACTATGGGGCTGGCGTCTGCCATTCCTTGTTTCGCTTGTGCTGCTGATTTTTTCCATCGTGATCAGGCTGCGTCTGAATGAATCGCCGGTGTTCCAGAAAATGCTAGCGGAAGGCCGCGCATCGGCACAGCCCCTTACGGACAGTTTTTTGCGCTATCCCAACAACAAGTTCGCGGCGCTGGCCCTGTTCGGCGCGACCGCCGGCCAGGGGGTCGTATGGTATACCGGGCAGTTTTATGCCCTGTTCTTCCTCCAGATTACGCTAAAGCTGGATTTTTTATTGGCCTATGGCCTGATCGCCGGGTGCCTGGTGATCGCCACGCCATTATTTATTTTTTTTGGCTGGCTTTCGGACCGGATCGGCCGCCTGAAAATTATTCTGGCAGGCTGCGCGCTGGCGGCATTGACCTATTTTCCCCTGTTCAGTGCGCTGAGCGAAGCGGTCAATCCGGATCTGGCCGCGTTCCAGAAAAATAACGCCGTGGTGCTGAGCGCCGACGCCTCACAATGTAATATGCATATTTTCGTAGGGCCGTGGTCACGTTTTTCCGATTGTGACCGCGCCCAGGATTTCGTCACCAAGCTTGGGGTTTCTTTTGAAAGGCGCGATGCGCCGGGTCAGAATATCAGCATCGGCATTGGTGAAATCGGGCTCGAAGGCTGGGACGCTGCCCGCTGGCAGGCGGCGTTTACGGCCGCCGGACTGCCTGCCCAGGCCGACCCGGACAAAGTGAATTGGCCGAAAGCCGTACTGATTCTGTTAATCATGATGGTCTATGTGACCATGGTGTATGGGCCGATTGCCGCCTATCTGGTTGAGCTTTTCCCTGCAAATATCCGTTACACCTCCATGTCCCTGCCCTACCATATTGGCAATGGCTGGTTTGGGGGCATGCTGCCATTGCTGGCCACGGCAATTGTGGCAAGCACCGGGAATATATATAATGGGCTATGGTATCCTGTACTGATCGCCACAATGACCTTCGTCATTGGCTTTTTGTTTCTTCATGAGACAAAAGACACCGATATTTCAGTTTAAACCGCTATTCTGCAGAAATATGGGTGCACCTGGCTCTGACTTGGGATATCTATCCGCCTTCACTTCGGGGAGTAGCGCAGCCTGGTAGCGCATCTGCTTTGGGAGCAGAGGGTCGCTGGTTCGAATCCAGTCTCCCCGACCATCCTTCGCCTTACGGGCTTCGGATGGCAAAGCCATCCGGAACCGTCAGGCCGAAGGATGCGCTACGAAGCCCAAGAAGAATATTTCTCCCACATGTCAAAAAACACTTCCTAATAAGTTAGGAAGTGGCAAATTAGAGCGGGATGATTTTAAGTTTGACCATGCAACACACTCTAACCTGTCACCCCGGATTTATTCCGGAGTCCAGGGCCACAGAGAAAGGCCTGAGTTTGGTATCCTGGACCCCGCAACAAGTGCGGGGTGACACTGTGGATGGTCTGATTCAATCTAAAATCATACCGGTCTAGATGCAGCAACATTCTGTTCTTTAGACTGTTATGCAAAATGGCATGAGGCGGCCTTGGAATAAACGGCACAAAGCGCGCTTAAAGGAAAAGGAATAAATGTCATTTCAGAGGCCACATAATATAGCGGAGGATCAAATTTCCACTGCAACTGAAGAAACGGTTGTTAGAACGCCGCCTTATACAGGCATTTTCCCTTGTCAGAAAATTGAAGAAATGTTGAAAAACAAGGAGATTTGGGTTCAAGGAATATTAGTACCCGAAATTGAACCTGATCAAATCCAGCCCGCAAGCTTAGATTTAAGACTTGGCGAGTACGCATATCCTGTCCGCAGCAGCTTTCTGCCGGGCGCCAACACCACCGTCATTGAAAAAATGCGTCAATTAGACGAGCATTTTGAGAATTATAAAATTGACCTTCGCAAAGGCGCTGTTCTGGAAGCAGGCCGCGTTTATGTAATTCCATTACTGGAAAGCATAAAACTCAAAAGCGAAGTTGCGGCCTTTGCCAATCCGAAAAGTTCTACCGGGCGATTGGACATTCTGACCCGTTTAATTGCAGACAAAGCCACCCTCTTTGACCAGGTGGAAAGCGGTTATGAAGGCGACCTTTATATCGAGGTGGCCCCTCGAAGTTTTAGTGTTGTCGTAAAAATGGGAACACGCCTGAACCAATTACGGTTCCGCCGCAGCCGCGGTGAAGACGCCAAGCCCATATCAAGCGATGATTGGAACAAGTTGCTTGAAGAAGGTCAAATTGTTGACATCCATCATGGTGATACCAGCAGAAGAGGCATGCTGCCTTTTACAATCGACTTGCAAGGCAGCAAAAATGAACGGGAAATCATTGGCTATAAAGCAAAAAAATATGCCAATCGCATTGATTTGGATAGACGTGATTACGATCCTCTGGATTTCTGGGAGCCAATTCGATATCAGAAAACATCCTCTCTTATATTAGAGCCAGACGTGTTCTATATACTGATGACAAGAGAGGCTATTGCTGTTCCCCCTGAATATGCAGCTGAAATGCTTCCTTATGATACGCGCGCTGGTGAGTTTCGCGTCCATTATGCGGGATTTTTTGATCCAGGCTTTGGCTGGAATGCGGAAACTAATAAAGCAGGCAGCAGCAGAGGGGTTTTAGAAGTCCGCTCGCATGAAGTCCCATTTCTTTTAGAACATGGCCAAACGGTGGGATGGTTGCGGTATGAAAGAATGGCTGAACCGCCGGTTATGCTTTATGGAGAGGGCACAAAATCAAATTATCAAGGTCAGGGCCTGAAATTAGCCAAACAGTTTTTGCCACTCAAAGCATAAAACAGGCATTTGCCAGGCAGCCTTGGCTTTGAACATTCCCACAGCGACGCCTCTCTGCACCACCGTCATAAATTGCGCATCTCCACTCCCTGCCCCCGGTTGCGTCAAACTTGACGGCTTTTGCACCGATAGCTGATAAAAAGGACATCGCGCGATTCGGCGCTGTAATCTTTACCCCCCTCTCCATGGAAATTCATGGCCGACCTGTTCAAAAAATCATCACCGCTTTCCGATCAAAGCTATACCGCACAGGATATTGAGGTTCTTGAAGGGCTGGAGCCGGTGCGCCGCCGCCCTGGCATGTATATTGGCGGCACGGACGAGCGCGCGCTGCATCATCTGGCGGCGGAAATTCTTGATAATGCCATGGACGAAGCCGTCGCCGGGCATGCATCGCGTATTGAAATAACGCTGGAGGCCGATGGCAGCCTGAGCGTACATGATAATGGGCGCGGCATTCCGGTTGATCCGCACCCGAAATTCAAATCCAAATCAGCGCTGGAAGTTATTCTCACCACCCTGCATTCCGGCGGCAAGTTTGGCGGCAAGGCCTATGCGACCTCCGGCGGCCTGCATGGGGTGGGCCTGTCTGTCGTCAATGCCCTTTCCGAGCGCCTTACGGTTGAGGTTGCCCGCGACAAGCAGCATTATGTTCAGGAATATGCCCGGGGTGCGCCCACCGGAAAGCTGCGCAATACCGGTCCGGCAAATAACCGGCGCGGCACCACCATCCGTTTTTTTCCAGACAGTCAGATTTTCGGCCCGCAGGCGCATTTCAAACCGGCACTTCTCTACAAAATGTCGCGTGCCAAAGCCTATCTGTATGCGGGCGTTGAAATCCGCTGGAAATGCGCGCCGGAACTGCTGAAAGGCGCAGACGGCACGCCTGAAAGCGAGGTGCTGCATTTTTCCGGCGGACTTGGCGATTATCTCGCTGCGTCAATCAATGGCTATACGCTTGTAACGCCAAACAGTTTTACGGGTTCCGAGAAGCTTCCAAAAGACCGCGGCAAAGTGGAATGGGCCATTGCCTGGTATGGCGATGGCGATGCGTTTCTGGAATCCTATTGCAATACCATCCCGACGCCGCAGGGCGGCACCCATGAAGCCGGGCTGAAAACCGCTTTGTACCGGGCACTGCGCGGATATGGCGAACTGACCGGAAACAAAAAAGCCGCGCTGCTGACCGCCGAAGATGTAACTGGAACTGCGGGCATCGTGCTTTCTTTGTTTATCCGCGAACCGGAATTTCAGGGCCAGACCAAGGAAAAACTGTCTACGGCGGATGCCGCCCGGCTGGTTGAAAATGCGGTGCGCGATCATTTTGACCACTGGCTTTCCGGCGCCCCCAGTAACGCCAGCAAACTTCTGGACTGGTGCATTGAGCGCGCCGAGGAACGGCTGCGCCGCCGCCAGGAACGCGAGACCGGCCGCAAAACCGCCACCCGCAAACTGCGCCTGCCCGGAAAATTATCCGACTGCTCCAGCGACCGTATCGAGGAAACCGAAATTTTTCTGGTCGAAGGCGATAGCGCCGGCGGATCGGCCAAACAGGCGCGCGACCGCCGTACCCAGGCGATCCTGCCGCTGCGCGGAAAAATTCTGAACGTCGCCAGCGCCTCGCTCGACAAGCTTTCCGGCAATCAGGAAATTGCGGATATCTGCCTGGCGCTGGGTTGCGGCAGCAAGGATAAATATCGCGACAGTGAATTGCGCTATGGCAAAGTCATTATCATGACCGACGCCGATGTGGACGGCGCGCATATTGCATCACTGCTGATCACATTCTTCTACCGGCAGATGCCGGAACTGATCCGCAGCGGGCGGTTATATCTGGCCATGCCGCCATTGTACCGCCTGACACAGGGCGCCAAAAACGCTTATGCGCGCGATGATGCGCATAAGGATGAATTACTGGCCACGCTGTTTAACGGACGCGGCAAAGTGGATATTGGCCGCTTCAAGGGCTTGGGCGAAATGATGCCTGCGCAGTTGCGCGAAACCACCATGGACCCAAAAAAGCGCAACCTGTTGCGTGTCGTTTTAAGCCAGGCGGGCGAAGCCGAAACCGCCACGCTTGTCGAACAATTGATGGGGCGCAAGGCGGAATCCCGCTTCGCCTTCATTCAGGAACGCGCCGCCTTCGCCACCGGGCTGGATATTTAAGTTTCGCCGTGCGGGAACTACATGCTAGATTTTGTACTTAAGAACAATCAGCGGAGGTTCCCATGAAAAAGTTTATTATCGAACGCGATCTGCCCGCGATTGGCAGTGCGGAGCGTGAGGCGCTGAAGGCCGCCGCTCAAACCTCGAACAAGGCGCTGGCCGAAATCGGGACCGACATTCAATGGCTGGAATCCTATGTTGCAGCAGACAAAACATTCTGCGTCTATCTGGCTAAAGACGAATCCCTCATTCATGACCACGCTAAAAAAAGCGGCTTCCCCGCCAGCAAAATTACGGAAGTCCGGCGCATGATCGATCCGACCACGGCCAATGGCTGATATCTGACAGATAATAATTTGGTGGCTTACGCATGTTAAAAATCCTGCTCGTCGCAACCGTGGCGCTACTGGGTGCGTGCGCGCAGCAGAACGTGATCTCCCATATCTATCAGAGCCCTGTTTTTCAACCCTCGCTGATCAGTTATGCGGCGCGCGATGGGGCTGTACCGCTGGAAATTCACGGCGCCCTGCCCGCAGGCATGACGGCGCAGGAAATCGCCCGGATGGTGCATCTGCCGGGCAGAAGCGAAGGCACAAGCCTGATCACGCCGCAAAATGTTGAGCCGGTTTCCTCAACCCCCACAGCAATAATTCAGGACCGGATAAAGACTATTCTGGGCAGTGACGGGCATGGTTTCAGGATCGTTCTGGTGTTTGGCCCGCATATTCAAACGCTGCCCGACAGGCTTTGCGATGCTGCGGACAAAATCCCCGCCAGCAGCGGCCAGGATATCCGCGCCATGGCCGCCTATTGCAGCGGCAGCCATCTGGCGGCCAGCGGACAGATGCGGGTTCCCGCAGGCGCCGCCTCACCTGATGGCATTGCTTACGCGATCAATCTGCTGCTCAGCGATATGTCAAAGCCGCCTGCGGAAAATGGCTTTGGCGCCGGCTCCCGGCGCCATTAAAGCGGTAGGATTTTAGGTTTGTCCATTCCACAATTTCTGCCTGTCACCCCGGATTTATTCCGGGGTCCAGGAGCCACAAGGCATGACCTGTGTTTGTGACCCTGGACCCCGCAACAAGTGCGGGGTGACACTGAGTTTGGGGCGATTCTATCTAAAATCATTCTGCTCTAAACAAGCGTCAAGCCGCCATCCGCGACAATCAGCGCGCCGGTGATGAAGCTCGACAAAGGGCTGGCGAGAAAAATCGAAAGGCCCTGAAAATCATCGGGTATTCCATAGCGGCGCACCGGTGAGTTTTTGACCGCATAGGAAACGGCCCGGGACTGCACATTGGGCCCTTCGCACGGCATCATTTCGCTATCCACCAGCCCTGGCAGAATGCAGTTCACCTGAATATTATCAGGCCCCCAGGCAACTGCGAGGCTTTGCGTCATATGGTCCATGCCGCCTTTGGAAGCAGCATAGGCGATCAGTTTGGGATGGCCCATCTGCTTGGTTATCGCCGAACCGATATTGATGATCTTGCCGCCGCCCACTTTCAGCATTTCGGGATACACCGCCTGACAGCACAGAAAGACTGAGGTAAGGTCGATGGCCAGAAAATTATTCCATTCAGCCAACGGCATATGCGCAGCGCTATGCGCATAGCTGATCGCCGCATTATTGAACAGAATATCAACCCGGCCAAGCGCCGCCACAGTTTCCTTCACCATGCGCCTGACATCATCTTCTTTCGAGACATCCGCCTGCACGCGCAAAATACTGGGGCCGATGCCCTTGAGATTTTCATAGGCCGCGTCCAGCTTGTCCATATTGCGCCCTACAAGTGCGACCGCCGCGCCGGCATTCGCCATGCCGCGCGCAATGCCAAGCCCCAGACCGCCATTACCGCCGGTGACAATCGCAACCTTTCCAGTCAGATCAAAACCTTTCAGCATGGACGCCTCCTGTTTAATGCATGCGTTAAATCCCCGCGAGCGACAGACCTCCATCCGCCACGATCAGCGCGCCGGTAATAAAGCTGGACGCGGGGCTGGCCAGAAGCACCGAAATCCCCTGAAAATCATCAGGTATGCCATAACGGCGCACAGGCGATTTTTCCACGACTACATCAATAATTTTCGACTGCTTATTGGGGCCCGAACAGGGCATCATTTCGCTATCGACCAGGCCTGGTATGACGCAGTTCACCTGAATATTGTCCGGTCCCCAGGCAACCGCCAGGCTCTGGGTCATGTGGTCCATGCCGCCTTTGGCCGCCGCATAGGCGATCAGTTTCGCATGTCCCATCTGCTGGGTAATGATCGAGCCGATATTGATGATCTTGCCGCCGCCCACTTTCAGCATTTCGGGATAGACCGCCTGGCTGCACAAAAACACCGAGGTCAGATTGATGGCGATGAACATGTTCCATTCTTCCAGCGTCATCTTGTCCGCCGGGCGGCCATAGCTGACGGCCGCATTATTGAACAGAATATCCACCCGGCCAAACGCCGCCACGGTTTCCTTCACCATGCGCTTGACATCATCTTCTTTGGAAACGTCGGCGTTCACCTTCAGAATTTTCGGGCCGATCGTTTTGAGGTTCTCATAGGCGCTATCCAGCTTGTCCTGGTTACGGCCGACAATCGCCACCGCCGCACCCGCATTGGCCAGCCCGCGCGCAATACCAAGCCCCAAGCCGCCATTGCCGCCGGTGACAATTGCCGCTTTGCCCTTCAGATTAAAAATATCCAACATCAGCCCCTCTCCGCGTGTGAATTTCATTGCTGGCACCTTACCCGCATAGGGGGGGCAATGAAAGCCTGGATTCTTACCGTTTTAAGATTCTGGCCGCCTTGCAGGCTTGACTCAATGGGCCGTTAATAATAACTAAACGAACGTTTAGTTAGATGAAGTAATGGCGCGAATACAAACCGATACCAGAGAACGTCTGTTGGAACTGACGGCAGCCTTGTTTGCTGAACAGGGCTTTGCCGCCGTATCCATGCGCGATATCGCCAGGGCGGCGGGCCTGACCCCGGCGGCCCTGTATCATCATTTTACGGATAAGGACGCACTCTATGAGGCGGTGCTTGCGCATGTGTATCGCAGCCGCACCCAGGCCCTGCATGCGGTTCTGGACACTGACGGCCAGTCAAACAGCGCCATGTTGCGGGCATTTGTAATGGCGTTCGCGGGCATCGTCGCCAATGACAAAATCTTCTCCCGGCTTTTGCACCGCGAACTGCTGGATGGCAGCGTTGCGCGCATGCAGCGCCTCAGCGCGCAGGTGTTTCAGGAAACCTTTGCCAGTTTTGCTAAAGTGCTGCGGGCGCTGGCACCTGGGCGCGATCATCATTTCACGGCGCATGCCATGATCACCATCATTCTTGGCCATTATGAATGCGCAGTCATCCGCAGTTCTTTGCCGGGTTATCTGCCTGTTCATGAAAGTCCGGATTTTCTGGCCGATCAGGTCATCAAACTTGTGCTTACGGGACCGGTATGAAGCGTTTCAAACATTTTGCGCTGCTATGTGCGCTGCTTCCGGGACTTGGTCTGAGCGGCTGTGGCGATGCGCCGCAGGATAGCCAGAATATAGCCCCTGCCGCCGCCAGAATTGAAACGGAGGTGGTGCAGATAGCGACGCTGCCGCGAATTTATGCCGCGCCGGGTTCTGTCGTTTCGGATGAAACCATCCATATCGCATCGCGGGTTACCGGCTTTATCCAGCAATTGCCGGTGCGTGAGGGAGACCGCGTTGCTACGGGCACATTACTGGCGCAAATTGATCCAACGGATCTTGAAGGCGCCATTCAACAGACCGAAGCGGCGGCTAAAGCCGCAGAAACCGAACTGGAAGACGCGGTCCGCGATCAGGCGCGGATTGTGGAACTGGCAGTAAGCGGCACTGTCGCCAATGAAACCGTGCGCAAGGCGCAGGTACGGCGCAGCCTTGCTTTGGCGCGCATGGCCGAAGCTGTTGCTGCGCGTGATACCGCCCGGGCGCAGTTACGCTATTCCAGCATCACAAGCCCCGTCGATGGGGTGGTGGTGGAACGCCATGTTGAACCGGGCGATCTGGCGACGCATGGCAAACCGATGCTGGTGATCGTGTCGGATCGCGCAGTGCTGTTCGAGACATTTATTCCGGAAAGCCTGGTGGCGCATGTGCGCATTGGCGATCCGGCAAGCATTCATATTGATGCGCTCTCCGCGGACCGCGAAGGATCGGTCATCAGGGTTGTGCCGGCGGGTGATCCGGTCACCCGGCGCTTCCTGGTCAAGATCGCCTTTAGCGATCAGACCGGCCTGTTAAGCGGCATGTTTGGCCGGGCGAAATTACACACCGGTGAAGATAACAGCCCGGTCGTTCCCCCGAAAGCCCTGCTTGAGCGTGGCGGGCTTCGCGGCGTGTTTGAAATCGACGCGGCCAATATCGCCCGCTTCCGCTGGCTGCGCACGGGCCGGGAAAGCAGCAAATGGGTGGAAGTACAGGCAGGCTTGAGCGGCGGCGAGACGATTGCCATCAGCGGACTTGACACTTTGCGGGACGCCATGCCGGTGCAGCCCCGCGTCCAGGGGCCATAAGTGAATAATGCACCGCGGAATATAGCCGGTTGGCTGGCCGGGCAATTTGTCACGTCAAAGCTGACAATTTTACTGCTTGTCACGGCCGCGGCCATTGGCCTGGTTGCGCTTTTATTTATGCCGCGTGAGGAAAATCCGCAGATCACCGTACCCGCCGCAGAGGTGCGCGTTACCATGCCGGGCGCGTCCGCGCGCGAAATGCATGAGCTTATTGTTTCGCCGCTGGAAGGAATTCTGAGCGAACTGGACGGGGTAAAACACACCTTCGGTATGGCGGCAAATTCCCTGGCCATTGTCACCGTCGAATTCGAGGTTGGGCAGGACAAGGAGCAAGCGCTTGTGCGGCTCTATGACCGGGTTTTGCTTAACCGGCACCGTTTGCCGGAGCAGGCCGGCCAACCCCTGATTAAATCCATTGATGTGGATGATGTGCCATTTGTAACCGTCACGCTGGCGTCAGCAAAATATGATGATTACGCCCTCAAGCGCATGGCCGACCGGATGGCGGACCGGCTGCGCAGTTTACGCCAGGTTTCCGTCGTGGAAGTGCATGGCGGCCGCGACCGGGAAATCCGCCTGGAACTGGACCCGGAGCGGTTGCAGGCTTTTGACATATCGCCTCTGGAAGCGGCCAATATTCTTGCCGCCAATAATATTGCTGCGCCCGCCGGGCATTGGGTGACCGGCAACCGGCGGGAAAGCGTATTTCTGGATAGTCATCTGAAATCCGCCGATGATGTGAAAGGGCTGGTGATCGCCATGTATCAGAACCGGCCGGTGCGGATCGAAGATGTGGCGGATGTCATTGACGGGCCGCCCACCGAGCGGGACCAGTACAGCGCTTTTGGCTTTGGCCCCGCCTCGGCCCAGTTTCAGAGCGGCATTACCGAGGCTATGCCCGCGGTTACAATCGCAGTCGCAAAAAAAAGAGGCGCGAACGCCGTCGAAGTGGCCAAATCCGTCCGCGCCCGTATTGATGAGATGCAAGCTGCATTTCTGCCTCAGGATGTTCAGCTGGTCATCACCCGTGACGATGGCCGCCGCGCCAACGCATCCGTGAATAATCTGCTGCAACATCTCGTCCTGGCGATTGCGGCTGTGTTTCTGGTGCTGATTGCATTCCTGGGCTGGCGTGAAGCGCTGATCGTCACCATCAATGTGCCGGTGATTGTTTTCTTTACACTTGCCGCAGATTATTTTGCCGGCATCACCATTAACCGCATCACCCTGTTCGGCATGATCATCGCTTTGGGCATGCTGGTCGATGACGCCATTGTGGTGCTGGAAAATATCAACCGGCACTATAAAACCAAAACCGGTGACAAACGCACACTCAGCATTCAGGCTACCGCAGAAATCGGCAATCCGACCAATCTCGCCACATTTGCCGTTATTGCGGTGTTTTCATCGCTGAGCGTGGTGACCGGGATGAACGGCGATTATTTTCACCCCATCGTATTCACCGTTCCCGTGGCAATGGGGACATCGCTGCTGGCGGCCTATATCATTGCGCCCTGGGCTGCCAATCTGTGGTTGCCCGCAGCGGCCGATACGGCAAAGCATGAAAGCCATGAAGCCGGGGGCCGCATACAGAATATTTACCGCAATCTGCTGAGCCCCCTGCTGGATAATCGCAGCGCCCGGCGCTGGGGCATGGCGGGGATCATTGTCCTGCTGGGCTTAACCTTCTTTCTGCCGGTCTGGCAATTTATCCGCCCGGCGGGCGTGGGCGCACCCGTGTCGTTTTGGTCGTTGACCTTCGGTCTGATGCCAAGGGATGACACCAACACATTCAATATTACGCTGGCTTTGCCGGAATATACGCCGGTTGAAATTACCGGGCGCATGGCGGGCGAAATTGCCAGCCTGCTAAAGCAGGATCCGCTGATTGCCGATTATCAGATTTATGCCGGCCTGCCAGGGGTCATTGACTTCAGCGGACTTCTGCGCGGCAACTATAACCGGCGCGGGCCGCATCTGGCGGAGATCCGCGTCAATCTGGCGGACAAGACGGCGCGTACAGAGATATCCAATGACATTGTCCGCCGCTTGCGCCCCGGCGTGCAGGCGGTGGCGGCGCGCTACCCCGGCAGCACCGTCCAGCTGGTGGAAGATCCGCCCGGGCCAGTGACACGCATGAGCATACTGGCTGAAATCTATGCCCCTGACCCGCAGCATGTCCAGTCCATCGCTGCAATGGTTCGCAAGGAGTTTGAAAGCATCCATGACATGGCTGAGGTAACCGATACCATCCCGGCAGACTTCAAGCGCCACCGGGTAACGGTGGACCGCGACAAGGCCGCGCTTTCAGGCGTCAGTCCGGCCGCTGCCGCCAGCGCCCTGCAGGTGCTTTTCGGCGGCGCCGTAATAGGCCGCGCGCATATTCCAGGCGAACAGAACCCGGTTCCGATCCGGCTGATGACGCCGAACCGCTATGCAGTGTCGCCCACGCAGATGGAAAGAATTTTTGTGCCCAACAGTACCGGCGGGCGGATCGCGCTTTCCGAAATCACGCGGACAGAAACAACCAGGGACGATATGCCGATCGTGACCAAAAATAATGAATTTGTGAGCTTTATCGGCGGTGAACTGAATAATTCTTCGCCGATTTATGCGGTGCTGGAGCTGGATAAACGGCTGGACGGGCGCGAATTAGCCACTGGCCAGCGGCTAAGTACCGGCAATATGCAACTGACCCCCGCCGAAGTGAATACCATTACAGGCGCGCATTTGCTCTGGGACGGGGAAATGCGCCTGACACTTGATGCCTTCCGGGACATGACCGGCGCGCTTACGGTCGCCATCTCTTTTGTCTATCTGCTGCTGGTGGCCTATTACCGCTCCTTTATCATTCCTTTACTTGCCATGGCCGCTATACCGGCTGCCTTTATCGGAGTTTTTCCTGCCCATTGGCTTACCGGCAACTGGTTCTCAATGGCCTCGATGATCGGACTTGTCGCGCTGGCAGGGATTGTGGTGCGCAATTCGCTGCTGATGATTGATTTTATCCGCGATAATGAGGCCCTGGGGATGCCGTTGCGCGAGGCAGCGCTTGAGGCGGGGGTGGTGCGTTTCCGGCCGATCATGCTCACCACTTCGGCGATAGTTCTGGGCTCCGCGGTGATCTATACCGATCCGATGTTTGTCGGCATGGCGATCAGCCTGATGGCCGGTACGGCAATGTCCACTGCTCTGACCATTTTTGTGGTGCCAACCATTTACTATCTTTACGCATCAAAACAGCAGCTCCGGGGCTAGCAGTATGATTTTAAGTTAACCCGCTGATCCCCTCCCTGTCCCTCCCCTTTGCAAGGGGAGGGAACGTTAGACGCAAGGACTCCCTCTCCCTGCAAGGGGGAGGGCCGGGGTGGGGGTCAGGCCGTAGCTCGCAGAGTGAAGGCTGATGGGGGTCAGAACGATTTAATCTAAAAGCATCATACTCTAGCACCAGGGCCGAAATCAGAGGAATTCGTTGAAAAGTTGACAATCTCCATTATATGGCTATTGTGCGCCGCAAAGATTTTATCACTGCGGCCGGGGGATTCGCCCCGCCACTTTATTCCGTCTGATTAATCAGCAACAATTGCAGGTAGTGCCAACCACATATGGACTTTTCTAATCTCGGTCTGAGTTCAGACCTGCTGCGCGCCGTGAGTGACGCCGGCTACACAACGCCAACGGCGATCCAGGCGGAAGCAATTCCCGAAGTCTTACGCGGCAGGGACATTCTGGGTATCGCGCAAACCGGCACCGGCAAAACCGCCAGCTTCACGCTTCCGATGATTGATCTGCTGGCACAGGGGCGCGCCAAGGCGCGCATGCCGCGCACGCTGATTCTTGAACCCACAAGGGAACTGGCCATGCAGGTCAGTGAGAATTTTGAAGTCTATGGGAAATATCACAAGCTTAGTATGGCCCTGCTGATTGGCGGCGTATCCTTTAACGACCAGGCGAAACTGATTGACCGTGGCGTCGATGTTTTGATCGCCACACCGGGCCGGTTGCTGGATCATTTCGGGCGCGGCAAACTGATGCTGCACGGCGTAGAGATTCTGGTGATCGACGAGGCCGACCGCATGCTCGATATGGGCTTCATCCCGGATATTGAAAAAATCTGCAAACTGCTGCCCCCGAATCGGCAGACGCTGTTTTTCTCGGCCACCATGCCCAGCGAAATTCAACGGCTGACCGAGGCGTTCCTGAACAATCCCAAGCGCATCGAAGTCGCATCGCCGCGTTCCGCCGCCGAAACCGTGAAACAGTCTCTTGTCCTGGCGGATGCGCGTCTGAAGCGTTCGGCCTTGCGCGCGCTGCTGCGTTCAGAACCGGTGGCGAACGGCATTATCTTCTGCAATCGCAAACGCGATGTCGATATCCTGTATAAAAGCCTGAAAGAACATGGCTTCAGCGTGGGCGCATTGCATGGGGACATGGAACAGCGCCACCGCTTACAGGTGCTGGAACAATTCAAGGCGAACGAAATTCAGTTGCTGGTCGCCAGCGATGTGGCCGCGCGCGGCCTGGATATTCCCAAAGTCAGCCATGTGTTCAATTTTGATGTGCCAATTCATTCTGAGGATTATATCCACCGCATCGGCCGCACCGGACGCGCGGGCCGTGAAGGTTTTGCATTTACCTTCGCGTCACCCGCCGAAGCCAAATATGTCGACGCGATTGAGCGTATGACAGGCATTCCCATACCCAGGATGGAAACCGCGCCTGTGGCTGTTAGCGAAATATCCGAACCGGCGGTGCCGCAGGACGAACCCGCTCCCAAACGCCGCAGCCCCGCCGCACGCCGTGTGAAGAATGATAAACCCGCAGATGGCGGCACGGTTCTGCTGGCCGAAAAGCCGGCCGTAGCAGCGGCAGCGGCCGATACGCGTCATGTTTCACGCCCGCTGGCCCAGGATGACCGCCGCCACGATGGCCATCACGTCATCGGCATGGGCGATCATGTTCCGGCCTTCATTCTTCGCCCTGTGCCGGGGAATCTGCTTAAATCAATCCCTCTGGCCGAGGCCGAATAAATAAAGCGAAGCAACGCCTGAAGGCGCGAACCATACCGGCCCGCGTCATTCAAATTCCAGAATGACCTGGTCCACGGCAAGGCTTTCGCCCGCCTTGACTTTTACCGCCGAAACAATCCCGTCGCTTTCGGCGCGCAGAATATTCTGCATCTTCATCGCCTCGACAATTGCCAGGGTTTCGCCCGCCTTGACCTCTTGCCCGACTTGAACGGCAATGGACACCACCAGACCTGGCATCGGGCACAATAGATATTTGGACAGATCGGGCGCAATTTTTTCCGGCATCAGCGCAAACAGTTCCGCCGCACGTACATTGCGCATGACGCCCTTTACCGTGGCGCCGCGATGTGTCAGCAACCGGTAGCTGGCCTGACGGTCCACCTGAACAATCAGGCGGCGGCCATCAACCGTTGCGCGCATGACCGGGTGCGTCGGGTTCCAGCTGGTGCGCACCTGGCAGGGTTTTGACGCCCCGGCAAATGTGACCAGACACCCGCCTTCGGATAGAACGGCGTCAACCGGATAGGTTTCGTCACCCAGACCAACAACCCAGCTCTGGCTGCGGCCATTCTGGTAACTGGATTTGATCTGACCGGTAATATTTCCCGCGCGCTCCGCCTGCTGCAAATAGATAAAGGCCGTAAGCGCCGCCAGATCGCGTCTGATCTCCGGCGGCAACTCAGTTCCGTGAAACCCTTCGGGCCATTCTTCGGCAATAAAGGCTGTTGTCAGGCGGCCCTCGCCAAACCGGGGGTGCTGCATGACGGCGGCAACGAAAGGCACATTGTGTTGAATGCCGCGAATATGAAAGGCGTCCAGCGCATCACTCATGGCCGCGATGGCGTCGCTGCGCGTCGGCGCATGGGTGCATAATTTGGCAATCATCGGATCATAGAACATGGAAATTTCCGCGCCTTCGAACACGCCCGTGTCATTACGAACGGTGATGCCGTCTTGAATAGATTCCGCAGGCGGCTGATAGCGCACCAGCCGGCCAATCGAAGGCAGGAAATTGCGGAACGGGTCTTCGGCATAGACCCGGCTTTCCATGGCCCAGCCGTTTAATTTTATATCGCCCTGGGTGTGTGCAAGCTTCTCGCCCGCAGCAACCCGGATCATCTGCTCAACCAGATCAATGCCGGTAATCAGTTCAGTCACCGGATGCTCCACCTGCAAGCGGGTGTTCATTTCCAGAAAATAAAAATTCCGGTCCTTATCGACAATGAATTCAACCGTACCGGCTGATTCATAATTCACCGCCCTGCACAATGCGACCGACTGTTCACCCATGGCCTTGCGCGTGGCTTCGTCAAGAAAGGGGCTGGGCGCCTCTTCAATCACTTTTTGATGACGGCGCTGAATGGAACATTCACGCTCGCCCAGATACAGCGTATTGCCATGTTTGTCGGCCAGCACCTGAATTTCAATATGACGCGGTTCGGTTACGAACTTTTCGACGAACACCCGTTCATCACCAAAGCTGGAAATCGCTTCCGCCGTGGCGGCGGGAAAGCCCTCACGCACATCGGCCTCGTTCCAGGCGATGCGCATGCCCTTGCCGCCGCCGCCCGCCGACGCCTTCAGCATCACCGGATAGCCGATGCCAGCGGAAATTTTCACCGCCTCATCCGTGTCTTTGATCACACCGAGATAACCCGGCACCGTATTGACCTTTGCAGCGGCAGCCAGTTTTTTGGATTCGATCTTGTCGCCCATGGCCTGAATCGCGCGCACATTGGGGCCAATAAAGGCGATGCCTTCTTTTTGCAGCCGTTCGGCGAAGGCGGTGTTTTCCGACAGAAAGCCATAGCCCGGATGCACCGCCTCGGCGCCCGTTTTCTTCACCGCCGCAATAATCTTATCCGCAACCAGATAAGATTCGCTTGCCGGCGGCGCACCGATATGCACCGCCTCATCCGCCATTTTCACATGCAGCGCATGCTCGTCGGCGTCGGAATAGACGGCAACCGTCTTGATGCCCATTTTGCGGGCGGTCTTGATAACACGGCAGGCGATTTCGCCGCGATTTGCAATCAGAATTTTCTTGAACATGATTTTATCAGTCTACAGAGGGATATTGGCGTGTTTTTTCCACGGATTTTCCAGCTTCTTATTGGCAAGACGCTGCAAGCCAAGGCTGATCCGCCGCCGCGTCGAATGCGGCATAATAATCTCGTCTATATATCCGCGATTGGCGGCGACAAAGGGATTGAGAAACTGGGTTTCATATTCCTCGGTGCGCGCAGCAATTTTTTCCGGTGATCCGATTTCCTCGCGGAAAATAATTTCCACCGCGCCCTTGGCGCCCATCACCGCGATGCCCGCTGTGGGCCAGGCGAAATTCAGATCACCGCGCAAATGTTTGGACGCCATCACCACATAGGCGCCGCCCATAGCCTTGCGGGTAATCAGCGTGATCTTCGGCACCGTCGCCTCGCAATAGGCGAACAGCAGTTTCGCGCCATGCTTGATCAGCCCGCCATATTCCTGCGCTGTGCCCGGCAAAAAGCCCGGCACATCAACAAGCGTGATGATCGGAATGTTAAAGCAGTCGCAGAACCGCACAAACCGCGCGGCCTTGCGGCTGGCATCTGAATCCAGGCAACCGGCCAGCACCATCGGCTGATTGCCGACAATGCCCACCGGCTGGCCGTCAATGCGCGCAAAACCGGTGATGATGTTTTTGGCGAAATGTTCCTGAATTTCAAAAAAATCGCCTTCATCGGCAATTTTCAGGATCAGCTCCTTCATGTCATAGGGCTTGTTGGCATTATCGGGGACCAGCGTGTCGAGTGACATTTCCAGACGGTTCGGCGCGTCCCACGTCGCGCGCACCGGGGCCTTCTCACGATTGTTGGCGGGCAGAAAACTCATCAGCCTGCGGATTTGCTCCAGGGTTTCGACATCATTGTCATAGGCCCCGTCGGCAATCGAGGATTTGGTGGTATGAATGCTGGCCCCGCCCAATTGTTCGGCGCTGACTTCTTCCTGGGTGACGGTTTTCACCACATCGGGGCCGGTAACGAACATATAAGACGTATCGCGCACCATGAAGATAAAATCGGTCATGGCGGGCGAATAGACATCGCCGCCCGCGCATGGCCCCATGATAACCGAAATCTGCGGAATGACGCCGGACGCCAGAACGTTGCGCTGAAATATTTCGGCATAACCGCCAAGACTGTCGACACCTTCCTGAATGCGTGCGCCGCCAGCATCCATCAGTCCGATAATCGGCGCGCCATTGCGCAGGGCCATATCCTGAATTTTACAGACCTTCTGCGCATGGGCCTGTGACAATGAACCGCCAAACACTGTAAAATCCTTGGCGAACACATAAACAATACGCCCGTCAATCGTACCCCATCCGGTTACCACCCCATCGCCGGGAAAGCGCTGTTCGGCCATGCCGAAATCGGCGCAACGATGCTGTACAAACATATCGAATTCTTCAAACGAGCCTTCATCGAGCAGCAGTTCGAGCCGCTCGCGCGCCGTCAGCTTGCCTTTGGAATGTTGCGCATCAATGCGGCGCTGCCCGCCGCCCAGGCGCGCTTCGGCACGTTTTGCATCCAACTGGCCAATCGTATCCATAAAACCCCCGGCTTATCCTGATTACATGCGCTGCTGCGGGGCTTGGCATATCATCAATGCGCGCCAGATTCCAGCATTTGCAGCATATGGCCGGCCATTGCGAAAGCGGCAAAGGCCCCGGCCCTGTTGGCGGCGGCCTGCGCATCCTCGCCCCATTTCTCCCGCTGCCAGTCTTCGTCAATATTAACCAGCTGCCAGGCACGCCCTATATTCAGATGCCTATCCGAAATCGCCAGCCCCACAATCAGCGACCCGCCTATGCCCACAACCGCACGAAGGGCGCAAAGCTGAAACGGGTCCGCCCGGGCAATCCGGGCCCGTAACGCCGTCAGCGCCGTAGCGTCCTGCGCAATGGGCACAATGCCCTGCGTGACACGCAGACGCGCCCCATAACGTGTCCAGGCCCAATCCAGCAGCGGATCCCAGGCCGCCGCCTGACGCGCCACCAGCGCGGGCGGCCCCTCTGCGCGGTAGCATAGCAGATCACTTTCCCCATAAGCTGCCAATTCCCCGGCAAGGGCCGCCAGTTCAGAAGCACCCGCATCGATGGCGCTGTTCACCAATTGATTCAGACCCATGCCGGTTAGTTCTATATAGGTCTTCTGTGCCTCCCATTCCGCCGCCAGCGCCTCGCCCAACGCCTTGTTCTGCACCAGAACTGTCTTGCCGCCGGGGGTACGTACGGGCTTGGCGTCCAGCGTAATGTGATAACCGCCCGCAACCTTGATTGCAGCGGCGCTTTGATAAAATCGTTTCGGTTTGTGCGCAGCCATATCAGCCGCGCCCGCGATAGGATGGAACTTCCTGCGGCGGGATCCACAGATTTTCTGGCGCGGCACCGGTTTGCCAGAACACATCAATCGGCATGCCGCCGCGCGGATACCAATACCCTCCGATGCGCAGCCATTTCGGCGAAATCGCCGCTTTTACACGCCGGGCAATGGCGATGGTGCAATCCTCATGAAAGGCGCCATGATTGCGGTAGGACTGCAAAAATAGTTTCAGGGATTTGGATTCAACAATCCATCGTCCCGGAACATAATCAATCATCAGATGCGCGAAATCCGGCTGCCCGGTCATCGGGCACAATGAGGTAAATTCCGGGCAGGTAAAGCGGATCACATAACCGGTTCCGGGATGCGGATTGGGCACTTTTTCAAGCACCGCCTGATCGGGCGATTTTGGAACAGAGGTTTTTTTTCCAAGCAGCGTCAAGGATGATTTTTTGGCCATGCTGCAATCCCTTAATGACTTAATATCTGGCTTAAAAATTCTCTTGTGCGGGCATGCTGCGGCCGGTTGAAAAATTCTTCCGGTACATTTTCTTCAACGATCTGACCTTCATCCATGAAAATCACCCGGTCGGCAACCGTTCGCGCGAAGCCCATTTCATGGGTCACGCACAGCATTGTCATGCCCTCTCCCGCCAGTCCGATCATCACATCCAGCACTTCCTTGATCATTTCGGGGTCCAGTGAAGAAGTCGGCTCGTCGAACAGCATGATTTTCGGATTCATGCACAAAGCCCGCGCAATCGCCACGCGCTGCTGCTGACCGCCTGAAAGCTGACCGGGAAATTTATGCGCCTGATCGGCAATCTGCACCCGCGCCAGAAAATTCATCGCCATCTCCTGCGCTTGCGCTTTAGGCAGTTTGCGCACCCAGATGGGGGCCAGCGTGCAATTTTCCAATATGCTCAGATGCGGAAACAGATTGAACGATTGAAACACCATGCCAACCTCGGCGCGCACTTCATCAATGTGCTTGAGATCATTGTTCAGTTCAATGCCATTGACGATGATCCGCCCCTGCTGATGTTCCTCAAGCCGGTTGATGCAGCGGATCAGGGTTGACTTGCCGGACCCGGATGGACCGCAAATCACGATACGCTCGCCACGCCTGACCTGCAAATCAATCTGCTTCAGCACCTGAAACGCGCCAAACCACTTGTTCAGGCCGGAAATTTCAATAGCCAGCGGATTTTCACTTGCCATGCCGTTCATGCGCGCCGCGTCCCCTCATTTAAACGGCTTTCAATCCGCATGGAATAACGCGACATGGAAAAGCAGATAATCCAGAAAACCAGAGCGGCAAAGGCATAGCCGCTGGCGGCCGTTTGCGGCGTAGCCCAGTTGGCGTCGGAAAAATTCACCTGCACGCTGCCCAGAAAATCAAACAGTCCTACAATCATCACCAGGGTCGTATCCTTGAACAGGCCAATAAATGTATTCACAATACCCGGAATAACCAGCCGCAGCGCCTGCGGCATGATGATCAGCAGATGCGCGCGCCAGAAGCCAAGCCCCAAGGCGCTTGCCGCCTCATATTGGCCGCGCGGGATGGCCTGTAATCCGCCCCGCACCACCTCGGCCATATAGGCAGACGAGAACAGGGCCACCCCGATCAGAACGCGCAGCAATTTATCAAAATTTGTCCCAGGCGGCAAAAACAATGGCAGCATCACGCTGGCCATAAACAGTACCGTGATCAATGGCACGCCGCGCCACGCCTCAATATAGAAAATTGACAGCATACGCACCACCGGCATCTGCGAGCGCCTTCCCAGCGCCAGCAGAATTCCAAGAGGCAGAGAAACCGCAATACCTGTGGAGGCAACCACAAATGTCAGCATCAGCCCGCCCCAAAGCGATGTTTCCACCGCTGCAAGGCCAAACGCTCCGCCCGTCAGCAACACGAAAGCCAAAACCGGATAGACCAATATAGCGAATATGCCAATAAAGCGCTTGCCAGGCGCGCGCCCAATCATCAGCCAGCCGATTGTCAGCACACCAATCAAAAACACCAGATCGACACGCCATCGCTCTTCCAGCGTATATCTGCCATAGATAAACTGTCCAAGCTTTGCCGCCACAAACGCCCAGCAGGCGCCAGCATTCTCAACCAGACAGGCATCGCGCCCGCTGCCCCGCCAGACCGCATCCAGCAGCGCCCATTCAATCACCGGCGGCACGGTCACATAGACAATATACAGCCCCAGCAGCGTCAGCAGCATATTGCCGGGCGATGAAAACAGATGCGCGCGCAGCCAGCCCAGCGCCCCAACCCTCAATAAAGGCGGCGGCGTTTCCTTCAGATAAGTCTCGCGGACAAAACTCATCGCTCCACCAGCGCCAGACGGGAGTTATAAAAATTCATAACCATTGATGTCAGCAAACTCAGGCTGAGATAAACCGCCATGGTAATCGCCAGAACCTCCACCGCCTGCCCCGTCTGATTAAGCACGGTTCCGGCAAATAGCGACGCCAGTTCCGGATAGGCCAGCGCTGCGGCGAGTGACGAATTTTTCGTCAAATTCAGAAACTGGCTGGTCAATGGGGGGATAATCACCCGCATGGCCTGCGGTATAATGACCAGCCGCAAGGCGTCAATGCGCCGCAGGCCCAGCGCCGTAGCTGCTTCGGTCTGCCCCCAGCTCACCGCCTGAATGCCAGAGCGCACAATCTCCGCAATAAAGGCCGCCGTATAGATCGACAGCGCAAATACCAGCGCCAGCAGTTCGGGAATGGCGCGCACGCCGCCGGTAAAATTGAACCCGCGCAATACAGGCGCTTCAAAATGCAGTGGTGTCCCGGCCAGCCAGAACACCAGCAGCGGCAGCCCCAGCAGCAATCCTAAGCCGGGCCAGAATACCGGCAGCCCCTGCCCGGTCACGATACGTTTCCTGTTGGACACATAGCGCAGCACCACAACCGCCAGCAGCGCCATCAGCGCCGCCGCAACAACGTAACCAAAGCCAGGTCCGGTAACGGGCGCCGGAAAATACAGGCCGCGATTATTCATCAACAGGCCGCCAGCTTGCAGACTGTTGCGCGGCGCAGGCAGATTGCTGAGTACGGCCGTATACCAGAACAGAATTTGCAACAGCAGCGGAATATTACGGAAAACCTCGATATAGACCGCCGAGAGCCGCGCCACGAGCCAGTTTGAGGACAGCCGTCCCATGCCAACCAGAAAGCCAAGGATCGTGGCGAAAAAAATCCCCGCCCCCGCCGCCAGTAATGTGTTCAACAGCGCCACAAAAAACACCCGGCCATAGCTGGATGTTTCTGAATAATCTATCAGCGTCTGGCTGATGCCAAACCCCGCGGTATGCTGCAAAAAGCCAAAGCCCGAGGCGACGTTCAACTGCCTCAGATTGTCCACCGTATTGCTTACGGCGACGGCCAGAAATCCGCCAACCAGCAATATAGCCAGAATCTGAAAAAACCAGGCCCGGGCCCGCGGGTCACTGAGAAGAGGCAGTCTGCGCATCCGTACTATCAGCGTATGGGCGGTGCATACTGGATGCCGCCCTGCGTCCACAGGGCGTTCAGCCCCCGAGGTATACCAAGCGGTGAATTTTTGCCGACATTGCGCTCAAACATTTCCGAATAATTGCCGACCCGCGCGATGATCGCGTAAGCCCAGTCATCGGGCAAACCCAGGCCCTCGCCGAACTTGCCTTCCACCCCCAGCAGCCGCCGGATTTCCGGATTTTCGCTTTTCAGCATGCCCTCGACATTCGCGGAATTGACGCCCAGTTCTTCGGCGTTCAGCATGGCGTATAATGACCATGAAACAATATCGCCCCATTGATTGTCGCCATGACGCACAACGGCGCCCAGCGGCTCCTTAGAAATAATTTCGGGCAGCACAATATGTTCCTGCTGGTCTTTAAGGGTGAGCCGGTTGGCGTACAGGCCGGAACTGTCCGTCGTATAGGTATCGCAGCGGCCGGATTCATAGGCGGCGACAACTTCATCATCTTTTTCAAATGTAATCGGTTCATATTTCATATTGTTGGAACGGAAATAATCGGCCAGCGTCAGGGAAGTGGATGTCCCCATCAACACGCACACTGTCGCCCCGTCCAGCTCTTTCGCGCTTTTGATGCCGGAGGATTTACGCACCATGAAACCTTGCCCGTCGTAATAAGTGACGGCGCGGAAATCAAAGCCGAGCGCCGTGTCGCGCGACACCGCCCAGGTGGTATTGCGTGACAGCACGTCGATCTCGCCCGATTGCAGCGCCGTGAAGCGTTCTTTTGCGGAAAGCGGCGTGAACTTGACCTTGCCGGCATCGCCGAAAATAGCGGCGGCAATGGCCCGGCACACATCGACATCAATACCTGTCCACCCCCCCTTGTCATCGGGGCTGGAAAATCCCTTCAGGCCCTGACTGACTCCACACTGCACGAAGCCCTTGGCCTTTACGTCCTCCAGCGTGGTTGCGCCAGCAGATCCCGCTGCACCAGGCAGGAGCGCCATCAAAGCCAGATAGAGATATTTTCGCATGGCATTTTCCCCGTAACATATATGCTTCAGAATCGCGCAATGTTACAACGGGGCGCGCCAGTCCAATAGTAAATTCACGTAACGCGCACGGCCCCGCCTGGAAATGTCCTAGCGGCGTGTGCGGGGAAGACTGGTCCGGTTGCGGGGTAATAAATCCCCATCCGCGGATTCCGCCTCACTGGCCTTGCGTGGCGCGGATTCTGACTTGAAAACCCTGTTTGCCGGAAGCCGCAGGGTGACTTTGGTCCCAACTTGCGGCTTCGATTCCAGGATCAGCGCACCGCCAAGCAATTCCATCAGGGCCTTGGCAAGCGGCAAACCAAGCCCCGCACCGCGCACATCCTGGGTCAGGCCGCCTTCCGCCGCCAGTTCAAACGGTGTAAGCGCAAGCTGCATTTCGGCCTCTGACATGCCGGCGCCATCATCCGCGATGACAATATCCAGCATACCGTCAGGCGCTGCCTGCCAGAAAATACGGACCGATTGACCAGCACTGGAAAATTTTACCGCATTGCCCAGCAAACCGATGATCGCCTGCTTCAGGCGGACACGATCGACCGCAAGACGGTAGAACATCTTATCCGGCGTCAGAACTATTTCCACCTGCTTCATCTGCGCAACGGGTAAAGCCATGGCAATGGCTGAATCGATTAATGGCTGCAAGTCAAATTCATCATCCGACAAAAGCAAGGTGCCGCTCTCGATTTTGGACAAATCGAGTATATCGTTAATCATAACCAAAAGCTTGTCCCCGCTGCGGGAAATATCCGCTGCATACTCCGCATAACGGCTATCCCCCAGCGGCCCATGCACTTCCTGTTGCAGCAGTTCGGAAAACCCGATTACCGCATTCAGAGGGGTGCGTAATTCGTGGCTCATATTCGCTATGAAACGTGATTTCGCCGCATTGGCCAGCTCCGCCTCCATGAGCGAGGACTGAAGGCGGGCCACCATTTCGCGCCGTTCAAAACGCAGCCGCAAGGTTTCCGTCAGGGTTGTATTGGCCATCAGTGCGCCGCGCGCAAAAATCAGCCCGATTAACGCAACACCGGCTGCCAGGAGATAAGTATCGAGATGCTGCTGCATGGAAAGGCGCAGGACTACCGGACCGTTCACAAATAGAGCACAGACGATAATCCCTGATCGCAGCGGAAGAAATTTGGTAATGGCCGAAATATTGCCGACCAATGCTGCCGCAATCAATGCCGCGATGGTGGCGAACGAGCCCCCATCCCAGAAGACAAGGAAAAGGCTGCTCCACGCCGCGCTCATAAAACCAATCTGTAGCGTAAATAGCATGGCCCAATTCAGATAATCGGGCTGGCGGTTCGCGGCATGGCGCTGTGCGCGCTCAAACAGGGCGGAAAGTAGCGTACCTGAAATGCAGGACAGCGCGAAAATTCCGTACCAGCTCAGCGCGGCAGAAAAAGTGGCCTTCTCCGTTGCAACAAAACCCAGCGCGATCAGGCCGGCGCCGGTAACGAAGATAAGCACGTCCAGAACGGAGCTTCTGGCAATCAGGCGGATCTGTTCCGATAAAATTTCTTCAGATATTTTGCCGGGGGAACCCCCGGCAAAGTGCCGGAAAAATAGATTTCGCAACATCAGTCAGCCTCGGAATAATTTTTCTACGATAATAATAAGGCACGGTATGGTCCGGAACTGAATAGGGTCAGAAATTGTGTATGGCCGGAAATTGCAGCCAATGAAAAAATTTATCAGTAATGCTACACCTCAAACTAAAGACTGCGCAGGTCCTGTGTCAACAGCTACCGGGCCGGTTTCGCATTAAGATGACGGCGTCAGTAAAAAAACCGGAATATCACGTGTGGTCCGGTCCTGATACACTTGATAATCGGGATATAATGCGACCAGTTCCTGCCATAATTCAGCCTTTCGCTGCGCCGTGGCGACGGTGACAGCTACGTCAATGATTTTTGGGCCAATCTGGATTTTCGCCTTGGGTGTTCGCAATAAATTCTCCGCCCAGGCTGGCGCCTTGTCAGACCCGGCAAATGAACCGACGATCGCATAGCCGGAAGCACCCTTGTCGAGATAAAGTAACGGTGTGGTGCGCTGTAGCCCGCTTTTATGACCTGTCGTGGTCAACAGCATGACTGGAGCTTTCATCATCCGGCCGCCAATCCGGCCGCCTGAGGCGCGATACAACGCGACATGCAGCTTTGAAAGGCTGGTTGCTATAAAATGACCAAACCCCGATCCCGTAGGTTTAGGTGGCGCCATAATGTTCCCCCCTGCCCGCATTACACGAATCGCAGCATATCTGACTCTGTATGGTTGGTAAAATCAAGTAATTCTGCAAAAATACAGCTATGACCGGCAAATACAGGCAAATAAATGCCAGGGCCATTACTGCTGCGCCGGTTCACGCCGTCAACTATAAGTTGCGAAAAATATATATTCCCACATAGGGGATGGATTTTCCCGAATAAACCGGTCCGGAATGCAATGACAGGCAAAGCGAAGATTAGAAAATTATATGCGATTTTTTACTTTTTTTCGGGCGCGGATATGGCATTAGGCTTGGCTCTGCCCTAATTGCTATGGTCCGCGTTAACTTCTGATATCATGCGCGATGCCAGCCACATTCTGATCACACGAGACGCAGCAGGAGAAACCCATGTTTGATTTAACCGGCAAATGCGCCCTGGTTACCGGCGCCACGGGCGGTATTGGCGGCGCCGTTGCGCGCACCCTTTATGCGCAAGGGGCGAGCATTGGCCTGTCCGGCACGCGCGAGGCGGTGCTGCGCGACCTGGCGGCGGAACTTGGCGCGCGCGCGCATGTGCTGCCCTGTGATCTTTCAGATGCGGCGGCGGTCGAGGCATTGCCGAAACAGGCAGAGGAGGCCATGGGGCAGATCGACATTCTTGTGAACAATGCAGGCCTTACCCGAGATAATCTGTTCATGCGCATGAAAGATGAAGAATGGGACACGGTACTTGCTGTCAATCTTACTTCTGCCTTCAAATTGTCGCGCGGCGTACTGCGCGGCATGATGAAGCGGCGCTGGGGGCGAATCATCTCTATTACATCTGTGGTTGGCGTGACCGGCAATCCGGGACAGGGAAATTATGCCGCCTCCAAAGCCGGTATGATCGGCATGAGCAAAAGCCTGGCCCAGGAAATCGCCAGCCGGGGCATCACCGTCAATTGCGTGGCCCCCGGCATGATCAAGACCGCCATGACCGACGCGCTGGATGATGGGCAGCGCGAGCGGCTGCTGAGCGCCATTCCGGCCGGACGGCTTGGCGATGGCGCGGATGTGGCGAATTGTGTACTGTTTCTCGCCAGCGGGGAAGCGGCCTATGTCACCGGCCAAACTCTGCATGTCAATGGGGGCATGGCAATGATCTGACGCTATTTTCAGGCGTTCGGGCAACTGGCGTTACCGGATAAAGTATGCTACCTGCACTTGCTGAAACTCACATAAATTGGCGGCCCCGGAATTGGGGATTGGCTGAAAGACCGGAAAGGACATTTGAATGAGCGATATCGCCGCTACTGTTAAGAAAATCGTGATCGAACATTTGGGCGTGGAAGCCGACAAGGTTGTGGATGGCGCAAGCTTTATCGATGATCTGGGCGCCGACAGCCTGGACACGGTTGAGCTTGTCATGGCGTTTGAAGAAGAATTCGGTGTCGAAATTCCCGATGACGCCGCCGAAAATATTCAGACCGTCCAGGACGCCATCAATTTCCTGAAATCCGCAAAAGCCTGATCATAGTCTGATGAGACGTGTTGTAGTCACCGGCATGGGTATGGTGACGCCACTCGGCGACGGGGTGGACGTCAACTGGCGGCGTTTGCTGGCCGGGCATAGCGGCGCAGGCCCTATTACCCGCTTCGACGCCGCGCAATATGCCGCGCGCATCGCCTGTGAAGTGCCGCGTGGCGATGGCAGTGACGGCACGTTCAATGCCGACACCTATGTGTCCCCCAAAGAACAACGCCGCATGGATGATTTCATCATCTATGGTATTGCCGCGGCCAAACAGGCGATTAAAGATTCCGGCTGGACCGCCGCCAACGAAGAAGAGCGCTGCCGTGCCGGTGTCATGATCGGTTCCGGCATTGGCGGCCTGCCGGGAATCGAGGCGGCATCGCTGGAACTGGCCGAGAAAGGTCCGCGCCGGGTCAGCCCGTTCTTTATTACCGGGCGTCTGATCAATCTTGTCTCGGGCAATGTGTCGATTGAATTTGGCCTCAAGGGGCCCAACCATTCTGTGGTTACCGCCTGCGCGTCCGGCTCACACGCCATTGGCGATGCGGCGCGGCTTATTCAGTATGACGATGCCGATGTGATGGTGGCGGGCGGCGCAGAAGCGACCATCTGCCCCATCGGTGTTGCAGGCTTTGCCGCCTGCAAGGCGCTGTCCACCAATTTCAATGACCAGCCTGCGCGCGGATCACGCCCCTATGACAGGGATCGCGATGGCTTTGTTATGGGTGAGGGTGCGGGTATTGTCGTGCTGGAAGAGCTGGAGCACGCCAGAAAACGCGGCGCGAAAATTTATGCAGAAGTCATCGGATATGGGCTCAGCGGCGACGCCTATCATATCACGGCGCCTGAAGAAACCGGCGATGGCGGGTTCCGGGCCATGCAGATGGCTCTGAAAAAAGCCGGGATTTCACCATCGGATATCCAGTATGTGAATGCACACGGCACATCGACGCCGCTTGGCGATGAAATCGAACTTGGCGCCGTTACCCGCCTCTTCGGCAATGCGGCTAATGATCTTGTGATGTCATCGACAAAGTCTTCCATTGGCCATCTGCTTGGCGCCGCGGGCGCGGTAGAGGCGATTTACTCCATCCTTGCTATTCGCGATGGGGTTTGCCCGGCGACCATCAATCTGGACAATCCCTCCGTTGAGACGCATATCAATCTTGCCGCCAATGCCCCGGTCGAACGCAAGATTCATACGGCGCTGTCAAACAGTTTTGGCTTCGGCGGCACCAATGCGTCCCTGCTGTTTAGCCGGGCGCGGCTGTAGCCATCTGGATCATGCTATTTGATGGAAATGGCAAGCTGAACCTCCGGCGCGTGGTCATGGTTTGTGTCTGGACCCTGTTGGGTCTTGCGCTCATCAGCGGCGGCGCATGGCATTGGACACAAAGCTGGCTGGACGCGCCCGGGCCGCACACATCTGAAATCATCGCCGACCTGCCCATGGGCACGTCGCTGGACGGGATTGCCAAACGCTTGCAGGAAGCGGGCGCCATTGACCAGCCAGCCCTGTTTCGCGCAGCGGCCATCCTGTCCGGCAATGCACGCCGTCTGAAGGCCGGGGAATATGCTTTTGCGCCTGCGGCCAGCCCGCGCGCGATCCTGCGGAAAATCACCACCGGTGAAATTTTACAGCATCAAATCAGCATTGCCGAAGGGCTGAGCATCCACCAGGTTCTATTGCTTGTTGCAGCAATCGAACCATTAAGCGGCACCCTGCCCCCGCCGCCGCCCGAGGGCAGCTTGTTGCCGGAAACATATAATTTTCCCAGGGGCGAAACGCGCGCGGCGCTAATCGCCCGCATGCAGGCGGCGCAAAATTTACTGCTCCCGAAACTGTGGGCGGAGCGTAACGGGCAAATTCCCCTTACGGCGCCGGAGGAGGCCCTTATCCTCGCCTCTATTGTCGAGAAGGAAACCGGAATTGCCGCAGAACGCCCGCTGATCGCCGGGGTATTTTACAACCGGCTGCGCATCGGCATGCCCTTGCAGTCTGACCCGACTGTAGTCTATGCCCGCGACAAGGGCGTGCCCAATGACGCGCCGATCAGCCGCGCCGATCTGGCCATTGAAAGCCCGTTCAACACCTATAAACAGCCCGGCCTGCCCCCTGCGCCGATCGCCAATCCGGGGCGCGCGGCGCTTGAGGCCGTGCTGCACCCTGCAACCACGGATGCGTTATATTTCGCCGCAGATGGCAGCGGCGGCCACGCCTTTGCAACCAGCCTTGATGCACACAATAAAAACGTCGCAAATTTGCGGGCGCGCGAGAAACGGCAGAACACAGAAGAATGAATAGCGTAAGTAAATTGACAGGATATGATGGATTTTCACTGCCATGGTCTTGCCGCGGCCCGGCGCGCGGTGATGGTGTGCGCATTGCGCTTTAATCAGAAACAGTTGAATATCAGCCTCATCTATCCGCCTGCAACATCCTGGGGAGCCCCGCAATAATGCCTGTAGCCAGCATGACCGGTTTTGGACACGCCGACGGCGAATATGCGGCGTTTCGCTGGACATGGGAACTGCGCAGCGTCAATGGGCGCGGGCTGGATTTGCGCGTGCGGATGCCTTCCGATCTATCCGCACTCGAAACTGTGATCCGTGAAAAAACCACACAGAAAATCAAACGCGGCAATATCCAGATCAGCCTGCAACTCAGCCGCAGCACGGGCGGCGAAACACAGATAAAAATCAATCAGGACGCCCTGCAACAGGTGCTTGCCGCGCTGGCGGAAATTGAAAATCAGGCCGGGTTGGCGCCTTCCACCGCCAGCGGCATTCTGAATATTCGCGGCATTGTCGAACAGGTCGAGCATATAGAGACAGATGAAGAGCGCGCAGAACGCCTTGCCGCCATCGTAAAAAGTTTCGAGGATGCGCTGGCCGATCTTTTCGCATCGCGCGCCGCAGAAGGCAAACGCCTGCACCATATTGTGTCCGCGCAGGTTGAGGAAATCGCCCGGCTGACAAGCGCCGCCGAAGCCCGCGCCGGCCATGCGGTTTCATTGTTGCGGCAAAGGCTGAGCGAACAGCTGGCGGTCTTATTGGGAAATATTTCCGCATTATCCGAAGATCGCCTGGCGCAGGAAGTCGCACTACTGGCAACAAAGGCGGATATTCGCGAGGAAATAGACCGGCTGATGGCCCATGTGTCTAATGCGCAGGGTCTTTTAAAGGAACCCGCGCCAGTTGGACGTAAGCTGGATTTCCTGATTCAGGAATTCAATCGCGAAGCCAATACGCTATGCTCAAAATCTCCGGATTCGGAACTGACCCGCATCGGGCTTGATCTGAAAGTGCAGATAGAACAGCTTCGCGAACAAATTCAGAATATCGAATAGGACGGCATATGCCGAAAATTTCACTTCATCGCCGCGGCCTGATGCTGGTGCTGTCTTCGCCTTCCGGCGCCGGAAAGACAACGCTGTCGCGTTTATTGCTGGCCAGCGAACCCGATCTTGCCATGTCCGTTTCCGTCACAACCCGCCCCATGCGCCCTGGAGAAATCGAGGGAAGAGATTATTATTTTATATCCGAAGCAGAATTTGCCGCCCGCCGCGACCGGGATGAATTTCTGGAACATGCCAGCGTCTTCAATAATTTCTATGGCACACCTGCCAGCCAGGTTGAAGCTATGCTAAATGCCGCCCGCGACGTGCTGTTTGACATTGACTGGCAGGGGACACAGCAGCTAAAGGCGCGCGCACGCGAAGATCTGGTGTCGGTATTCATTCTGCCGCCATCCGGGGCGGCGCTGCGCAATCGCCTGATCTCGCGGGGTCAGGACAGCGCCGAAACAGTGGCCGCGCGCATGGCCAAGTCCTCGGATGAAATGAGCCACTGGCCTGAATATGATTATGTCATCATCAATGAAAATGTGGAAACGGCGCACCAGCAATTGCGCGCCATCCTGACCGCCGAAAGGCTGCGGCGCGACCGCCAGACCGGCCTGCCCGAATTCGTCAATCAACTACGCGCGGCCGGGCAATTGGACGAAGACGGGGCCTAGATCGGTATGATTTCAGGTTGAATCGTTTTGGGGATGTCCATCATACGAGTTTGGACCCCCACCCCAACCCCCCCCTTTCAGGGGGAGGGAGGCATATGCTGCAATCACCCTCCTCCCCCTGAAAGGGGGAGGCCGGGAGGGGGTCAACGAACAAACTTAATGTCATACCGCTGTAGAGTCTTATCCACCTGATTGGAAGCATTCCCTCTCCACGTCATTGCGAGGAGCGTAGCGACGCGGCGATCCAGAAGCCACATACACAGGCTTTGCTGTGTGGCTTCTGGATCGCCGCGCTTCGCTCGCGATGACGATGGTGAAATGGTGATTCAAAACAAATGAATCAGGGCCTAGCAGCATCCATCAGGGCCGCAGACAGCGGCCGCGGCTTCGCTGGTCACCACATAGTCTTCGCCCTTGGTTTCCTTTGGATGGCGCGAAACTGAACGCATGCAGTCAAACAGGCCGGCTTCTTCCAGCGGAATTTCCTTCAAAGGCGGCACCGGAATGATCTGGGCGCTGTAGGGCGCGCGATTGTACAGACCATAGGTTTTGTCACACACCGCAACCGGCACGCCGCGCTCCAGCACATGGCCGTCATCATCCTCGACCTTGCGCCAGGGCCCCGCATAAATGACCGCCTGTTTGCGTTCCAGGCAAACGCCCTGTTTGCCCTTATATGCAGTAACCGTCACAGAACGGAATTCTATCCCTTCAACCGTGCGCCAGGGCGCTGCATCGCGCCTGGCAATGGCGATGCCATAAAATCCTGCCTCCTCGAAGGCGCGCAAAAATTCGCGTTCCTGAAAGGCGCCGGAAACGCAGCCAGACCATAAATCCGGGTCATTACGCATATGTTGCGGCACAATTTCGTCGGAAACAATATCGGAGATAGCCACCCTGCCGCCAATCTTCAGCACACGGAACATTTCCGCAAACATCGCGGCCTTGTCTTCGGCGGCAACCAGATTCAGCACGCAATTGGAAACAATTACATCCACACTGGCGTCTGGTATAAGCGGCGCCTCCGCCGCCTGGCGCCTTTTAAAAGCTTCGAACGCCTCCAGATCCGCATAGGATGCAACCGGATGGGCCGCAAGCCAGCCTTCGATGGCGGAAATATCCGTGCGCAAATCCTGTATCCTGCCGCGCTTGAATTGCACATTATCGAAGCCTGCGGCGGCGGCAATCTGGCTGCGGTATTTTTCCGCCAATTCCAGCATCGGCGGGTTGAAGTCAATGCCCGTAACCTGCCCCCCGGCGCCAACAATCTGCGAAATGATATAGCAGATCTTGCCGCCGCCACTGCCCAGATCCAGCACCTTTTCACCGGCACGCACAAATTGCGACGGGTCGCCGCAGCCATAATCGCGATCAATGATTTCCTGCGGGATAATTTTCAGGAACTGCGGATTGTAATCAACCGGACAGCACAGGGCGTCCTCGCGCGCCTGCGACGCGGCGCCGTAACGCAGCAGCACTTCTTTTTCTGCATCAATGGGCGTCATATCCATTTGAAACATCATTCCTTTTCTAATGTCATGATTTGCCAGCGAGGCCTGTCCTGCGCAGGACAGCTGCTATTTGCCGAACTGGCGTTGCCACCATCCGACGCGTTTTGGCCCTGCGGGCGCCTCCGGCAAGGGCGGGGGCGCTTCGGGTTCAGGAACCGCCTCAATGAAGTGCTGCTCAGGGATCTGCGGCTCAGGGGCTTGCTGCTCCGGGACTAGCGGCTCCGATGTTGCAACCTCCGGCGCATGCACTGCCGGTTCCGGCTCCGCCGCGATCATAACGCCAGATGAAATAGCTTCCGGCTCCAGGTCAGGTTGTGCAGCTGATTGCGGCGCTTCACCATCCCCTGCAATTATTGGAACGATCAGCACATTGCCCGCAGGCCTGGCTTCAAGCGAATCATATGGCGATGCGCCTTCGGCTCCGGCTTCGGACGTAATCCCCTGCTGGGTATCCTCCCGATCCCGCCCGCGCCCGCGCCCGCGTCTGCGGCGGCGCATTTTACGCCGCCGGACTTCGTCCTCGCTCAGATCCCCCTCGGGCTTTTTCTCAGCTTCCCCCGGATGAGCAGGCTGTATTATCCCTTCATCCGAAACTGTGGCCGGGGCCTCATCTTCAGACGCCGGTTTCAGATCACGATCGGGACGCCCGCGCCCGCGCTTGCGGCGGCGCTCCCCGTCACGAATTTTAGGCCTGGTATCCGCAACGCTACCGTCTGCCGCTTCTTCCAGCACCTCCTCCGCCTCGTCTTCTTCCACAGGCTCGGGCATTGCCGGCGTAACGCTCACCAGCGGTGGCGGAATGATGGCAAGCCGGTCGGACGCTTTTATTTCAAAATTCGGCGACTGGATCGCATTAGAGGCGATAATAAATATTGAAGCGGCGGCCCGCGCTTCAATCTGCTGCAACCATTGGCGTTTCTGATTGAGTATATAGATCGCCACATCCGAAGGCACGTGCACATCCAGCACATGATGCTGGCGGCGCTGGCATTCTTCTTCTATGCCGCGCAGAACACGCAGCGCCAGCGAATCCACGGAACGCACCAGCCCGGTGCCATGACAATTCGAGCAAGGCCGCGTTGTGGTTTCCACCACGCCCTGGCGCAGCCTTTGACGCGACATTTCCAGCAGACCGAATGGGCTGATGCGGCCTATCTGGATATTGGCGCGGTCGGTTGCCAGACACTCCTTGATCTTGCGTTCAACGGCCTTATTGTTTCGCAGATTTTCCATGTCGATAAAGTCGATAACAATCAGCCCGGCAAGATCGCGCAACCGTAACTGCCGCGCCACTTCTTCCGCCGCCTCCATATTTGTGCGCAGGGCTGTGGCTTCGATATTGGCCTCACGGGTAGACTTGCCCGAATTGACATCTATTGAAACCAGCGCCTCGGTCGGATTGATGACAATATACCCGCCGGATTTGAGACGCACGGTAGGATCGAACATCGAATCGAGTTGCGCCTCGACCTGGTAATGCTGAAACAGCGGCACCGCCTCGCGATAGGGTTGAACCCTTTTTGCATGGCTGGGCATCAGCATGCGCATAAAGTCCTTGGCCTCGCGGTAACTGGCTTCGCCTTCGACCTGGATGATTTCGATATCCTTGTCATATAGATCGCGCACGGCGCGCTTGACGATGCTTCCTTCCTCATTGATCAGGCAGGGAGCTGTTGAACGCAGGGTCAATTCGCGAATCGTTTCCCACTGGCGCAACAGATAATCGAAGTCCCGTTTGATTTCCGCCTTGGTCCGGTTGGCGCCAGCCGTGCGGATAATCAGGCCCATGCCTTCCGGCACTTCCAGTTCCGCAGCCACCGCCTTCAGGCGCTTGCGATCAACGGCATTGGTAATTTTCCGGGAAATTCCGCCGCCGCGCGCCGTGTTAGGCATCAATACGCAATAGCGCCCGGGGATCGAAAGATAGGTGGTCAGGGCCGCCCCTTTTGAACCGCGCTCATCTTTCAGTATCTGAACCAGCATGATCTGGCGTTTTTTGACGACTTCCTGAATCTTGTATTGACGTTTACGCGCGCGCGGGCGTGACACTTCGTCCAGCGCGTCTTCGGCCCCGACGGATTCTATTTTTGTGCCGGGGCGGTCTTCCCAGCCGCCGCCATCCTGACGTGCTTCTGCCTCCCGTGATTCCCGGGGTTCCCTGGGGGCGTTGCGCCGCCGCCGGGATGCCGGCCGCAGCGCGGGTGACGGCCCGGTATTCTCCACATCAGAATCTGCCAGAACCTGAGGCGTGGAATCCGGATCAGCGCTTTCCGGGGAATCCGTCTGTTCCGGTTGATCATCTCCGGCATGGAAGATGTTCTCGGCTTCCGGCACGATAGCGGCAGCGCCTTCCTCCAGCCCGGCATGCGCGGCGGGCCCCTCTGCATGGTCCGCATCGGGATCGTGCAAAATTCCGGAACTGATTGAATCGCGATCCGCGGATGCCATCAGAACGGTTCTGGTTCCTGGCCCGTTATCTGGATCGGGATCATCAGCGCTTTCATCCGGCCCATCTGAGCCGGAGTCCGCGCCGCCTGTTACAGTGACGGCGCCGCCGTCATTTTCGTCATCTGCATCATCGCCTTCATCGGCGCCGGATGCGAAATCAACATCTTCATCGGCATCCTCGGCGCGCTGTTCTTCGGCCGCATCCGCCTCCAGCAGTGCCTGCCGGTCTGCGACAGGAATCTGGTAATAGTCGGGATGGATTTCATTGAACGCCAGAAAGCCGTGCCGGTTGCCGCCATAATCGACAAACGCCGCCTGTAGGGAAGGCTCAATCCGGGTGACCTTAGCGAGGTAGATATTGCCGATCAGCTGTTTTCGGGCGGCAGATTCAAAGTCAAAATCTTCAAGCCTGTTTCCCTGCACAACGACGACCCGTGTTTCTTCCGGGTGGGTCGCGTCGACAAGCATTTTCTTTACCATTAAGTGATTCTCCTGGCCACAATGCGTCGAGGCGCGCTTTTCTGTAGGCGCTCGCCCGCATGGCCGATGTTTGGAAGCTTCCGGCTGTAGTGCGGCTCATCCGCTCCACGCCGGACGCAGATAATACCCTGCGCAGAGGCAGCCGGATTCGGCTGTCACGCATTACCCGCCGAAACTGGCTGGGCCGGCATATACTGGCATTGCTTCCGGGTTTCATTCGCATCAGGCCGCCCATGGGGCGCCCCTCCAAAAATTATTCTGAATAGCGCTTGCATAACAAATACTTACGTATTGTAGCGCTATGGCTTTGACAGCATATCCGTTCCAGACATCTGATCTTAAACAGATCGCTGCACCCGCATCTTAACCTTCTGTCCACTATAGAGCAATACAGGAACCGCACCGGCCGCCAGCCTCGCTTCCCGGCCGGCCTGTCAGCCTGGCAAGCGAGGTTTCTTGATATTTCACACGCCTGCAAGGAAACTGCCTGAGTAACTGATTCGAAGGCCATCGCCATTGAGTTCGCCCGGCAACATTGTCACACCGAGGATGCGCGCAGACCGGACGGTTGCATGCTGCAAATTGCTTTGTTTTCTGGCGTTTTTTTTAGCTTTTGGGCTGAACCCTGGCCTGGCTGCCGAAAAAATCGCCGGCTTGAGCATTGAGGGGCCTTCCAGCAAAGCACGCATTGTGATGGATATGACGGCCCCTGTGCCTTATGCGCTGTTTACGCTGGCCGATCCCTATCGGGTGGTGATTGATCTTCCGGAAATAGACTGGTCAAGCGCGCGCCAAAGTGCGGGAACGGCCAAAGGCCTGGTGTCGGGATACCGGTTTGGACTGTTTCAGCCTGGAAATGCCCGATTCGTACTGGATTTGCGGCAACCCGTGCGCGTGTCCAGGATCTATTTTGCACCCTCGCCCAAAACGCCTCCCGGCAGCAAGGCCGGGGCGGTCCGCATGATACTGGAACTAGAGATTACCAGCCGGGAAGAATTTTTAAAAACTGCCGGTTTTAAAGGCCGGACCAACCGGGTGGCGGCGGCCCCGCCAGCGGATACAAAATTATCGCGCACTGCGCTGCCCCAACAGGCGGCAAAGCCTGCAGCGCCACCATCAGCACCCTCTCTCGCCTCTGCGCTGCAAGCCGGCGCGGCATTGCTTTTGCCGCCACCCAATCCGCGCCGGACGATTTCACCCGGCGCAGCACTTCCGGGCGCCCCCCTGTTGGCGCCCACGACACCCTCTGTGGCGCAGCCACGCCTGCCCGAAGCGCCTGCGGCGCAGCAACATCTGCCCGTAACGCCTGTGGTGCGGCAGCGTCTTATCGTCATTGATCCCGGTCATGGCGGTGTGGACCCGGGCGCGATCACCGCACAGGGCGTGTATGAAAAAACCATCGTCCTTGACACTGCAAAACGCCTGAAGGCCCTGCTCAGCCAGAACCGGCAGTATAAAGTGGTGATGACGCGCGAAACGGACATTTTTGTGCGCCTTGCCGACCGGGTGCAGATTGCGCGTAACGCGGAAGCCGACCTTTTCGTGTCGATTCACGCTGATGCGCTTGCCACGCACAAGGTGCGGGGCGCATCCGTGTACACACTTTCCGAACAGGCCTCTGACAAGGAGGCCGAATTGCTGGCGGCAAAGGAAAATAATTCTGACATGATTGCCGGCATAGGTATCGGAGACGAAACCGATGAATTGGTAAAAACCATCCTGATTGACCTGGCGCAACGTGAAACCACCAATAAATCCGTGCATTTCGCCAAGCTTTTACTGCCGCAACTGAAAAGCACCGGCGCCTTGTTGAAAAATTCCCACCGTTATGCCGGCTTCAGAGTTCTGAAAGCCCCTGATATACCTTCGGTTCTGGTTGAGCTGGGATTATTGTCGAATCATACGGATGCGCGCATTTTAACGTCCAGCACCGGACGCCAGAGGCTGGCCGTAGCGCTCAAACAGGCGATTGAAGAATATTTCCGTAATGTCAGAATATGAGCACGCACGCTTGACGCGCTTTTACCAGACAGCCTGATACCAGACAGCCTGACCAGGCACGCTGCCGCCGGACAGCCTGACCAGGCACCCCTTAATATCAGCGCCCAGTAATGCCCCCGCCCTTTTCATCCGGCATGGCCTGCACAGGTTCACGCAACCCGCAAGCGCAAGCCCGGCTGTGCGCCCAGCGCAGCGCGCGCAGCCATTGGTGTTGGCCACTGGTGCTGACCACCAGCGGCAGCCTGTGAACACGCCCATCACAGGCAGCGTTCACAGGGGCACGCGATCACGCGGATGGGCCGGCCCGCCTTATTCGCCCGCAGCACGCGCGGCGGCGTCACTATCGGTCTCCGGTCCCGCCAGAATAAGGCCGGAAATCAGACCGGCCTTGCTGCGGATCGCGGCTTCGATTTCATCGGCCAGATGCGTATTTTCAAGCAGGAATTTCCGGGCATTTTCACGACCCTGGCCAATACGCTGTCCATTATAGGAGAACCAGGATCCGGATTTTTCCACCACGCCCCCGGTCACACCAAGATCAATGAGTTCCCCCACTTTGGAGATACCCTCGCCATACAGAATGTCGAATTCAACCTGTTTGAAGGGGGGCGCGACCTTGTTCTTGACCACTTTGACGCGGGTCTGGTTGCCAATCACTTCTTCACGGTCCTTGATCGCGCCGATGCGGCGGATATCCAGCCGCACGGAAGCGTAGAATTTCAGCGCATTGCCGCCAGACGTGGTTTCCGGACTGCCAAACATGACGCCGATCTTCATACGAATCTGATTGATAAAGATGATCATGCAGTTGGATTTGGAAATGGAGCCGGTCAGCTTGCGCAACGCCTGACTCATCAGGCGGGCCTGCAAGCCAACATGGGTGTCGCCCATCTCGCCTTCCAGTTCCGCGCGCGGCGTCAGCGCCGCCACGGAGTCGATCACCACCACATCCACCGCCCCGGAGCGCACCAGCGTATCGGCAATTTCCAGGGCCTGTTCGCCAGTGTCCGGTTGTGAAATCAATAATTCGTCGAGATTAACCCCAAGTTTGCGCGCATAGGCCGGGTCAAGCGCATGCTCGGCATCGACAAAGGCGCAAATGCCGCCTTTTTTCTGCGCTTCGGCAATCACATGCAGCGTCAGGGTGGTTTTACCGGAGGATTCCGGGCCATAAATTTCAACCACACGCCCGCGCGGCAAGCCGCCAATGCCGAGTGCGATGTCCAGCCCCAGCGAACCCGTTGAAATCGACGCGATCGGCGCCACGGCTTCCGCGCCGCCCAGCTTCATGACCGAGCCCTTGCCGAAAGCCCGCTCAATCTGACCGAGCGCCGCATCGAGCGCCTTACGCTTATCCATTTTATCCTCACCAACGACACGAAGCGGGCTTGCTGACATGAGTGTCTCTCCTTGTTATTTCACACGCGGCAGCCCCATACAACCCGGCTACCCAGAATCATCTTCTGATGTACATACTTTGTTCTTGCCTGGGCCGCCCTGTCAAGCATTTATTTTCACTAGGCTTTGCAGGCTTGTACGATTTTTGTTCCGGTTCAGAAAAACCTGTTTTTATCCCCTTGAAACATGTTAGCCGTCTCCTATGTATAATGAAACAGGAGATCGGCAATGACAAAAAGCCCCACTATCAGCCAATTTAACAAGCAATTTCCTGATGATAACGCCTGTCTGGATCACCTTATGCGCATTAAGTACGGCGAACGTTTTGACTGCCCTAAATGTGATCGGGAAGCCCGCTATTATCGGGTCGCCAGCCGCCGTTGCTATGAGTGCGAGCATTGCGGGAATCAGGTTTACCCGACCGCCGGGACGCCATTTGAACGTACACGCACCAGCCTCAAGGACTGGTTCTACGTCATGTTTCTGTTTTGCGCTTCACGCAACGGTGTTTCCGCCAAGGAAATTCAGCGCCAGATCGGGGTTACCTATAAGACAGCATGGCGCATGGGCCATGAAATCCGCAAATATATGGGCTGGGTTGATGGCGAAGGGCCGCTGGGCGGGCAAGGGCGCAATCCAGTCGAGATAGACAAGGCGTTTATTGGTGGCCGTGACAAACAGGGTGAAGATGACAAGGCTATTGTCCTTGGCATGGTAGAGCGTGGTGGCGAAATCATCACCCGCGTGATATCCGACCGGCGCGAAGTCACGGTTGCCCGCGAAATCATCACTTCTGTTAGTTATGGCGCGCGGGTGGCGACAGACGAAGCCAAGGCATTTCAAAACCTTCGTGAATATGGATACGCCCACGCGACCGTCAATCATTCAGCCAAGGAATACGTCCGTGGCGAGGTTCACACGAACACTATTGAGGGGTTTTGGTCTGTGCTTAAACGGGGGCTTTCCGGGACACACGTTTGGGTTTCCCCGAAACATCTTTCAAAATATCTGGGCGAGTTTGAGTATCGCCATAATCTGCGGGGCCAACCGCACGTGATGTTTGACCTTCTTTTAATGGCTTTCCAGAGACCGGCAACGGGGGCTTCGTCAACATTGCACAGAGAAGGCGATCAAATCTTTGCGTGATATTTTTATCGGCGGTCATATCAGGCGTTACCCTTGTCAAAAGAAACCGGAACAACATTCTTGCCAGTGCGTTTGGTGTGATCTTCAAAAATGGCGGCTTGCCAAACTAAATCGTTCATACAGATTATAGCATCGACTGCTTGTTTGATTGCATAAGCAGTCATTGCGACTGCCATTCCCAATATGGTTCGGTCAAGCGATATTGGGACGCCATCAATCAAAACAAGAAGTAGCCCCGCAGCAGAAGTAAGCGCCGCAAAAATTTGAGAGCCGTGCATAAAATTAACATGGACAAGATACGGGTTTAGTAAATCCTTTTCACGAAGATAGGATGCAAAGTCTCCACGGAACAATATGCCATATATTCTTGAAAAGGCACCCCACCCGAGCGCGAGAACCAAACCATTGAATGTAAGCAATCCCGAATAAACTGCCGTGGATATGTCCCATCTTTCGTCGCTCCAAAATTTATCCGGCACAAAGTAAGCGATAACGAAGCCCATAACCAAAGACATCATAAGCCAGAAAGGAATGATCGCCAGCCAACTGCGCTCGTTAGACTCATGGCGCAGCAAATCCAAGTAAGATGGAAGGAATTTTGGTCGGTCAATCATCATTGGCATAAAACCTGATCAACGCCATGCCAGCAGTCTCCATGGTCTTGAAATGGTCGGGGCTATCACTCTCGACATACACCCGTAGCTCTCGCTTCTTGGCTTGGGATCGCTCGTTCTTTTCGCGATTTTGCTCAAACTTTGGCTTTTTGATCTCGGCGTCTAATCCATCTTCTGTAACACCAGAGACGGCCATCTGACCGTATCCAGCTTCTACTAAATTAGCGGCTGTTTCAATAAATCCATTATCACCTTTCTTCATGGGTGTGCCAGGATTTGGTCGTGCCACGCCAGTCAATTGACCTATACCGTCAATCTTAAATTGTTCACTAAGCGCCTGAGCAAGTCGAGAAACAGGGCGCGGGTTATTGGGACGCACCGTGAATTTAAAGCTTGTAAGGTCCCAAGCTGTCAGGGCGCGCCGTATCTCATCCTGATTGGCATCAAATATAATTTCCGCATCGGTATCACCGAGCATGTGGATCATTGAGAGAAATCTATTGATCGCGTGCTTACCGCCTAGATGTATATCGCCAGCCCTATCATCTACTGCTAGGACGCCCAAACTTGGGACTGCAACAAAATCACTAAACCGGACGCTTCCATCATCAGCCATTTCAAAGTCTAACTTGTCCTGATTTTCATCATAAACCGCCCGGAAGCGTTGGCTCACTAAATGACCCACCGTCCAAGTGATTGCTGGCGTCCCGTTTAGTTCAAATTGTCTTGGCCGCATAATCAATGTATCCAAATATCGCTCCACCACAGGTTTCCCTGCAACGCCAGTATGCGAACCTTGTAGAGTCTGAAGAATATGTAACTGCTCAGAATGATTCAAAGTTTTGCCGCCAACAGAGATGGAATATTTGCAGAAAAGAAATGGACGCCCGCGTTTCGAAATTGAAGCACCTCCTCGCCGTAAGTTGAACGTGGAGCGTATGGTTTCTACACGGGTGAATCAAGTTAACATGTTTCAAGGGGATATATGCGGGAAAAACCGTTGAAAAGACTTAGTTATTGCCCATCACTTCTTTCACGCGGAAGGCGAGCTGGCGCAGGGTGAACGGTTTGGGCAGGAATGCGAAGTCCCCCAGATTTTCATCATTATTGCGGAATGCGTCTTCGGCATAACCGGAGATAAAAATCACTTTTGTTTCGGGATGCAGCTGGCGCACTTCTTTCAGCAAGGAGGCCCCGTCCATATTCGGCATCATGACATCGGAGATCATCAGATCAATATGCCCGGCATTGGTGCGCATCAGTTCCAGCGCCATCTCGCCGCCATTGGCCTCCAGCACGGTATAACCCTTGCCAGCCAGAGCGCGGGACACAAAGGCGCGGACCGGCTCTTCATCCTCCACCAGAAGGATCAACCCCTTGCCTGTCAAATCCACCGGTTCGGGCGCGGCCGCATCCGGGACGGCTGCCGCATCATCTTCATCAAAACGCGGCAGATAGATTTTGAAAATAGCGCCATGACCTGGCTCGCTTACAACATAAATATTGCCGCCCTGTTGCTTGATAATACCATAAGCGGTTGACAGACCCAGCCCGGTACCCTTGCCCACTTCCTTGGTGGTAAAGAAGGGTTCAAATATTTTGCCGATAATCTCCTTCGGAATGCCCGGGCCATTGTCTGAAAATTCGATCAGCACGCAATCCCCAGGCGGCATCCAGGCATGATCCAGCGCGCGCGCCTCGCTGGCCGAAACATTTTCGGTGCGGATGCGAATGACACCGCCGCCAGGCCCCATCGCATCACGCGCATTTACCGCCAGATTGATAATCACATTCTCAAGCTGGCCCTGATCGGCTTTAATATTGCCCAGATTGCGGCCATGCACCATCGTCAGCTCAATTTTATCGCCAAGCAGGCGGCGCAGCAGATTGTTCAGTTCCGCCAGCATGTCGGTCAGCGAAACGACTTTCGGTTTTAATGTTTGCTGACGTGAAAAAGCCAGCAGCTGGCGCACAAGATTGGCCGCGCGGCTGGCGTTCTGCTTGATCTGGTGCAGATCACTGAAAGAGGCGTCCCCCGCATGATGGCGTCCAAGCAATAAATCGCTATAGCCGATAATCGCCGTCAAAAGATTGTTGAAATCATGCGCGATGCCCCCGGCCAATTGACCAACCGCCTGCATCTTTTGCGACTGGGCGAATTGCAGTTCCAGATTTTTCTGTTCGGTGATATCGACCAGATACAGCACCGCCGCGGCGTCGCCCGCCTCTCTGATGCGGGTCACAAAAAGCTGCACCGAACGGATGGCGTCGCCGCTGCCGATCTGAATTTCGCTATGCCCGTCCTCTCTGAGCGGACCCAGCGCATCGGCAATTTTGCGGCTGACATCGTTACGATAACCCTGATCAACCAGCTCCAGAAAATTTTCACCGCGTCCTGCGCTGGCGTGAAAGCGCTGGCGGAACGACGCATTCACTTCCAGAATATTCGCCTCGGCATCGACCAGAACAATACCAACGGGCGCAATGTCAAACAGACGCAGAAACCGCGACTCCACTTCTTCCAGATCCGTCAGGTCAGGCGCGTTCTGATCGCGCAGATCACGCATGACCAGATGCATATTGCCAACCTTGCCGGCGCCATCGCGCTGCAACATATAGATCAGCGAAACAGGGATAAAGGCGCCGTTGACGCCGCGCACCACCGCACGGACGATACCGGTGCCGTCTGCATCCTGCGGCTTCTGCCAGGGATTGGGGGCGCCATCCATCAAGTCGAAAACAGATTGCGCGCCAGCAACGATCCCGCCCGCGTCAAGGCCGGTCCAGCCCGCAAACATCTGATTGGCATAGATGATACGCCCATCCTGCTGCACAATTGCGAAGCCAATGGGGGCAGACTCGATAAAATCAAACACCAGATTTTTTGCGGGCGACGCCAGTAATTCCTGACGGCGGCGAAACGTCCAGATAGAAGCGGCCCTTTCCGCGCCCAGGGGCGTAACGCGCACATCAAATGAACAGCGGTCCACACCGGTGCCCAGATGCAGAACACCCTCGGCACAGGCTCTGTCGCGCACCGACTTCTGAAGCTTGTAGAGCAGTGCATTCTGCGCATCATCGCCGGTAAAAAGCCTACTTGGGCCGGGGGCGGTGAAATGATCCTGCTTGTGCGCACCGAGTGCGCAATAGGCCGGATTGGCGAAAAAAACCTCGCCCTGATCTCCGCTTATCAGAATCGGGTCGGGGGAATTTTCGACAATGGCTATCAGCGCCTCAACGCCCAGCCCAGCGGCATCCAGTCCGGGATAATGGCTGGCCCCGTTCGACCAGGGCCAAATGCTGCGCCCGCGCAATAAACCTGCCATATTCCCCCTCTTGGCTTCACGTTCCGGAAAAAAACCTGCTAGCGCAGCGCGCTCCTCTTTTTATTCCTGAGCCCCATCACAAAGCTAATCACCTCGGCCACCGCCTTATAATGATCCGGAGAAATTTCACGGTCAATCTCTGCCGAAGCATACAATGCCCTGGCTAGCGCCGGATTTTCGACAATCGCCACTTTATTCTCTTCCGCAACTGCGCGAATGCGAAGCGCTATATTGTCCAACCCCTTGGCGACGCAGACCGGCGCCGCCATTTTCTGGTGCTCATATTTCAATGCTACCGCATAATGCGTCGGGTTCATGATCACCACGGTAGCATCCGGCACCGCCGCCATCATGCGGCCACGCGCCCGTTCCGCCCTGATCTGGCGCACCCTGGCCTTGATCAGCGGATCGCCATCGCTTTGCTTGTGCTCATCCCTGATTTCCTGGCGCGTCATGCGCTGTTTTTTCATGAAATCAAAGCGTTGATAAAAATAATCGGCACCGCCCAGAACGGCCATGATGGCCGCCACCGCACCCACCATTTTCAGCACCATGTCCTGCAAATAGGCCATCAGGCCCACCAGGTCCACCTGCATCATGGTGTCCAGACGGTCCCTGTCAGGCCAGACTATATAGGTGACTATCGCCCCGACAATGATCAGCTTCAGGATGTTTTTAACCATTTCCGATGCTGATTGCATCGAAAACATGCGTGAAAATCCTTTCATTGGAGACAATTTTGAAAAAGCCGGTTTCAGCTTTTCCGCCGTCCATACCGGGCGCTGCTGCAATACCGTTCCCGCCAATGCGGCGATCATCAGCAGCAATAGCGGCATGGACAGCGCGCCCAGAATATTCTGTGACGCGGTAATCCAGATTTGCAGCACATTGCCCGAATCCATCTGGAACGCATATCCCTGTTCCAGATAGATCACCATGTCACGCTGCAAACTGCGCGCCATCGAGGAACCGAACATCCCGATCATCAACGCACCGCCCAGCAACATGAAAAAATGCTTGAGTTCCTGGCTGCGCGCCGCCTCGCCTTTTTCCAGCGCGTCGTCCAGACGCTTCTGGGTCGGCTCTTCAGTTTTTTCGGTATCGTCCTGTTCAGCCATGCGCGATCAACCTTATGGGGCTATCAGAAATGGCGACAGGCCGGTTTGAAAATATTCAAGAAACCACATCATCGTGCTGGACAGCACAGCCGCCAGAAGCATGAAGCCCAGCATAATCTGCGCCGGGGCGGCGATGAAAAACACCTGAAGTTGCGGCATCAGCCGGGCAACCAGACCGAGGCCAACATTGAACACCAGACCGAATACCAGAAACGGGGTGGCAATCTGGATTCCGATGGAAAAGGAGTGGCTGATCGTGGAAATCGCGAGCTGGCTGAACTGCGCCACCGGCGGTAAATTTCCAGGCGCAAATACCGTGTAACTGTCGATCATGGCCTGAATCAGCAGATAGTGCAGATTTGTGGCGAATATCAGATTGACGCCGATCAGCGTCATGAAGGTCGCCACAATCGCCGATTGACTTTGCTGCGCGGGATCGAACCCCTGCGCTGCGGCAAGACCGGTTTGAAACGCGATGACCGTACCGCCCACATGCAGCGCACTCAGCAGCAGCCGCGCCATGCCGCCGATAAACAGCCCGATCAGCGTTTCCGTCATGACCCCGGCCATCAGCCCCATGGGCAATGGCGGCAGCTGCGGCAATGTGGCGGCGGTCAAAGGAAAGACAACAGCACTGATAGCCATCGCCAGCCCAAGCCGTATCCATGCCGGCACCGCCATTTCACCAAATCCCGGCATCAGCATGACCATCGCGCCAATCCTGGCGAAGACCAGCATGAAACCGTAAATCTGTGCGGGGATCCATTCAACTGGCATGGCGCGGTATTATGTCCTGGCGTTGTTCATAAACTGGCAATTCTTTCCGCGATCCGGACCATCAAATCGTCCATAACCCGCCCCATAAAGGGCATGAACAACAGCAGCGAAGCAAAGATTGCAATAATCTTCGGCACAAAAGTCAGGGTCATTTCCTGAATTTGAGTCAAGGCCTGAAACAGCGCAATTACCAGACCAACCACCAGCCCTACCAGCATGACAGGTGTGGAAACCTGGAGCATGACAAGAATGGCGTCACGGGCAACGTCCAGGACATCGTTGGCTTCCATCGTTTTTTGCCTTCTGCAAAAATAAAAAATCAGACAGGAATTTTTTTTGCGGCTATCAGATCGGCATCCGCATGATTTCCTGATAGGCCTGGACCACCCGGTCGCGTACTGCGACGACGGTTTGCAGGGTCATTTCCGCATCATTGATGGCGGTAACCAGATCCACGACATCCGCCTTGCCGCTAATGGCCTTGATGGAGGCGGTTTCCGATGCTTTTGCCGTATCAATGGCGCCGCCGATCGAATCTTTCACCATATCTGCAAAGCTCGGACCGGCGCTGCCGGGGCCGGTCACTGCGCCGGCGTCACCCGCGCCGCCGCCGGCAATGCGGCTGGCCGCCTGCGCGTAGGCAGATGCGGCGCCGGCGGGATTTACTGCGTTCATGACCATTGGCAACTATTCCTTATACGGCGCATCAGCGGGTATTGAGCAGATCAATGGTGCGCACCATCAAATTTTGTGACGCCTTCACCGCTGCAAGATTGGCTTCATAGCTGCGCTGCGCCTGTTTCATATCCATGCTTTCAATCAACCCGTTCACATTGGGCATTTTAACATAGCCATCACCGTCGGCCGCAGGATGGCCCGGATCAAATACGGATTCGAATTCGGACTGATCCTCCGACACGCCTTTGATCGAGACCAGTTTGGCGCCCGTGGCCTTATCCAGTTCATTCGCGAAGCTCACCACACGGCGGCGATAGGGCTCCCCGTCCGGGCCCCTGGCCGTTGATTGCGCATTGGCGATGTTTTCTGCAATTATCCGCATCCGCGTCCCCTGGCTGTTCATGCCGGAAACCGATGTCTCAATCGCTGATTTAAGATCCATCCTAATTCTCCACAAATTGGCGCTGCAACACCGGCGCCGCAAAATTAATTTCTGTTACCCAGAGCAAGTTTTAGAAGCTGCGCCTGCTTGCGGTAAATGCCCGTGGCGGTTTCATACTCCATCTGGGTTTCACCAAGCTTTACCATCTGCGCCTCTATGGAAACCGTATTCCTGGATGGATTGGCCTCCAGCCCTGCCTCCTCGACGGGTTTAAACTTGAACCGGTTTGCGTCCGCATTGCCTTTCAAATGGCGGGAACTGGTGGTTGCGATATCCGAAACCGCGCCCTTCCTGAGCATCTTTTCAAAATCAACCGGCTTCAAATCGCGCGCGCGGTATCCGGGCGTGTCTGCATTGGCAATGTTTTCCGCCAATAATTTTTGCCGCTCGGACAGCCATTGCATGCGTGCGCGCAATGCGGAAAAAATCGGTGCGCCCTTCGTATCCATTCAGGTTTCCAGCACTTGATCGCAGGCTCTTAAAAAATACCATTCGCCTGCATGCTCATTTTCTTCTTTTGCGATTAAGAAAACTTTAATGCGCAGCGGCAAACGGATTTTAATTTTTAACCCGGTGTTAAGCATGAATCGTCACATTCCAGCCTTACGCATCGCCAAGACCCGCAAGACAGGAAACCGGCCCGTGGAAATGATGGAATATGCACGATTTGCACTGGCGCTGATATTCGTGCTGGGGCTGATCGCGGGCTGCTCCTGGCTCGGCAAACGCCTCGGCCTGGCGCCGCGCACCACCACTGGCGGCAGCGCGAAGCGTCTGAATGTGGTTGCCATCCAGTCCGTGGATTCCAGGCGCAAGCTGGTCCTGATCCGCCGCGATAATATCGAACATTTAATTTTGTTGAATGGCGAGCGTGACCTGCTGATTGAAAGCGGTATAGAAAGCAGGGAAGAAATTGAAACTCCGGCGCAACCCGCAGGGAATGGCCTGCCCGGACTGGCGCGCATTCTGCAGTTCGGCGGAAAATTGCCTAATGTATAAAATCCGCCAGTTACTCAGCATTTTGGGGCATTGCTGGCTGCCTGCACTTGGTCTGGTCATCCTTTTATGCGCCAGTCTGCCGGCTGGCGCGCAGTCGATCTCTATTGATCTGGGCGGCCCGGCGGGGGCGGCTGCAGACGAAGACGTGCCGGCGGGCGGTGCAAACTCCATCACGGGACGCATCCTTCAGCTTATCGCCCTCATCAGCGTTTTGAGCGTCGCGCCGGGCATTCTGGTGACGGTCACTTCATTCACGCGTATCGTAGTGGTGCTGTCGCTGTTGCGCAGCGCCATCGGCACCCAGACCTCGCCGCCCAATATCGTGTTGATCTCTCTGGCGCTGTTTTTAACCGCGTTCGTCATGGCGCCGACCTTTCAGAAATCCTATCAGGACGGCATATTGCCCTTGATGGAGGAGCGCATCGAGGCGCCCGCAGCCTTTGAACGTACGGTAGCTCCGCTGCGGCAGTTCATGCTGTCGCAGGTCCGGGAATCGGATTTGCAATTATTTCTGGACCTGTCCAAATCGGAAACCCCCGCAACCCCGGAGGCGACACCTATTCAGGCCCTGATCCCGGCCTTTATCATTTCCGAATTGAAACGCGCCTTCGAAATCGGTTTTCTGCTGTTCATTCCATTCATCGTGATCGACATGGTGGTATCGTCGGTGCTGATGTCGATGGGCATGATGATGCTGCCGCCGATCATGATATCGCTGCCGTTCAAGCTGATTTTTTTCGTGCTGGTTGACGGCTGGGGCCTCGTCGCCAGCAGCCTGGTGCGAAGTTTTGAGCCTTAGAGCGATTCATTGTTTATCCGAATCGGAAGGGGATTCCCAAATCGTTTGATTTGTGATTCAAGATGCCTGCTGGGGACAGGAGGCCAGCAGGCATGACACGACCCTATTCCAATGATCTTCGGGA